>ENA-ORXT01000109-ORXT01000109.1-marine-metagenome-genome-assembly--contig:-NODE-109-length-131376-cov-9.050183_pt1 | contig 131376 bp, 93 predicted proteins | sample MGYA00237868_ERZ511482 | MGnify/ENA metagenome assembly ERZ511482 | reverse complement strand
GAGCGGTGGTGCTGGCCTTCAAACCAGTTAAGTGACGGAGTCCTATCTCATCATAGGCAATGGCGATTTCTGCATTGAGCATGGCCCTGTCTCCAACAATCAATGACTCAGAGAGCGGTTGTCCATGGTGGCAGAGCCATTTAGCAAGATTATCAAGGTTTGTGGCAACCGTTGATTGGTCGGCTGTGCGACCTGACCAGAGTTTGGGAATATAGGGAATGTTTCCATCTGCACTTACATTTAGGCTCAGCTTCCCTTTACGTTTATTGCTCGGTGTATTGTGAGCAAATCCAAAGTCGATTAGCTCGCTTTCACTGTAGTGACCATGTGCGACAAATGCGGTTATGTCGTAGAAGATTGTCGATAAATCGATATTTCCTTTGCGGATGGCAACAGTAACGATATCCATCCAGATTGGGCCAAGCTTTTCATAGAGCGCATCCAATGTTCTGCCCAAGCGGTCGTCGTTGAACTTGGTCGCTTCAATTCCTAACTCTGCTGTTAGAACTGTTTGCCCTATCCAGTCTGAGATTTGGCTCAATGGGAGCGGTAACATTAATCGATTTAGCACCAGTACCAGTGCGACCGTACCATGATCTACCTCTACTTTGCTCTTACAGTGACGGTTGATTGATTCCCGGACTTCCAGTATCTCTAATAATGCATAGAGCACCGGCAATGCGCCTAGTTTGTATCGTATCTGGCTTTGGATTACTGCATCCACCACCGTTGCCATACTCAGCATTCCGGCTTTGGCGACTTTTGCCACTTTTGCAATTCGCTTGGCTTTTCGATATCTCGCTTGGTATTCTTTGTATTTCCGATATGCCCATTTTTTACACCTAGACCAACGCTGCCACGGAAATAGTGGGCTTTTTGCTCGGTTTGCTTCTATGCATACTCCTAGCAATGGCGTTGTTGTCACATACTGCAGGCTTGGCGTTGTTATCATTACTCCGGTCAATACTAGTGACCAGATTATCCAACTCCAGAATCGGTCTCTTGATGAGTTTGTGGCATTATTGTTCATGAGAAGATGCCTCCTTGTGGCTTTGCATTTTTCACAACCTCACTTTGCCACAAGTTGCGCATCTTCTCATCTTTTCAATGCTCTTTATATTCTGTTTTTAATGTGCGAAATCTAGGCTTAGAGTAAATTTAGTAAAAATGTAAACGTAGTAAAGAGCCCTTTTCATACAAAGTGTAAAAAACGAGAAAGCCTTATGTGTATCCCTCTGAAGGGTCAACTTATTGTACGTCTACAATTAACGGTAAGAACAACTCAGCGTCGTTGTTTTCTTTTGGCGTGGGGTTCGGCGTTGGACTTGGGTTCGGTGTTGGACTTGGGTTCGGTGTTGGATTAGGGTTCGGTGTTGGATTAGGATCCGGTGGCACGATTGTACCATCTCCTTGTCCGGTAGGCTGAGGGAACGGATCACTCTGACCGCTGTCTCGAATCCCAATATCATTACGAATTTGGGTATTCGCATCTATATCAGCAGAGACATTTACCACAAATGTTACCGGTGCGTTAACAGCGCTACTCCCAAGCACGTTACCAACAGACAAGGTGCATTCGGTGCCAGCGGTGACATTTCCACCAGCACATACCCAACCGGGTGTGCTCTGTGCCAAATTTGCTGCTGTTCCGGCAGGTATAGTTTCGACAATTTTCACATCATACGCCTGACTATATCCATGATTAACATAGTTAATTGTATAGGTAATCGGCGCACCAATAGAAATCGACCCGCTGCTTCCAAGGTTAATTGCCCAAAGTTGTGGTGGTAAAACTAGTAACCCCGCATCAACCGAATTATTTACCTCGTTATCACGTAGTTGAATAACATTTGTGCGCCCAGTACGAATATTATCGGTCATCTGATTGACATCGCTGTCACGTGTAATATCTCCACCTATGCGCGGTTTTGTGTAGAAAAAGCCACTTGGTGTCGTAAATTCTAAGTAGTAAAGTTGTGCAGTCAAATTATCAAAAGAATAAGCGCCAGTTGAATCTGTTATTGTCTTGCGCCCAGTAGCTTGACCATCTCCCAAGAATAGCTCAACATCCACATTTGACATTCCAGGTTCGCTGGCATCGCGCACACCATCCTGATCTGTATCAGACCATGCAACGCCGCTGAGCCCGGTTGGTGGTGCGGTAATGTACCAAACAATATCGGTCGACGATTCAAGCCCCGCAACCGATGTGGTGCTCATATTCGATTTGCCAAGTGGGAACGTACCCACAGGACGCGAAAGCTCACAACGAGCCGATTCAAAAGAGAGGACCTCGCTTGGTAAACTACACGCGCCAGTTAAATCACCGTAAGTTTCGTCCGACAGATTCTCCCAAATAATTGGCGTATCACTATTATTTTGCAGCTCATAGATAAAGCGAACCGACGTATTTGGCGCAACCGCTACGGCTGAGGTAAGCAGATCAGCATCTTGTTCATTAATTAAGTGATTAAATGTATAGTTTCCAACATTACTATAAAGTCCAATATCCCAGTTGGCTTCGCTTACGCCATTGGTCAATAATCGAATCGGTGTGCGCTTCGTGGTTGGATCAGCATCACTATCATACCCATCTGCGCTTGCTCCACCCGTATTTGCTGCGGCAACTGTATATGTGTCCAGTGGCCGAAACTCGATAAAATAGTTGCCTGGCAGCAACCCAGCAAAGCGATAGTTGCCAATATCATCTGTGGTTGTAGATTCAAGCATTGCCGTGTTCGCTTCGGTTCCAGCATCTTCAGCATCAAAGTTGGCATAAAGATGAACCGTTACGCCCGGGATACCCACCTCACCGGGGTCGCGCAAGCCGTTGCGGTTGACATCGTTCCAAGCACGTCCGCTAAAACTACCCGTTCGAATATTGTTCGATGCTTGAACATAACGATATTCGTTACCGCTAGACACGGTAAATGAAGAGGGCTGAAAGACAGAATTTCCCCATCCTTCTGGTGGATAGTGCTGCACAGCATAGTTGCCCGGCCACAGATTTTTGACAGTAATCGTATTGATCAAATTATCGTAACAGTAAAAACCAGCGTCATTTTGTACGAGTGGGGTCACGCCAACCGTCGGTATGAGTTGCTGCTGCGCCTCGCCTGGACCGGTGCGTTTTATACAAAAATTTGTTGCGGTCGGTGCGTCATCTATGGCAACGCTATCTTTCTGCCAAAATTGATTCACAATTACCGAAGCCGGTTTGGAAGTGCCAAAAGTTGCGGTATAGAGTTTCTGGTCAAAAAGAGAAATCACTCTTGATTCGCCAGATGAGGCATACCAGTTTTCACCGATTTGTGGCATTTGTGGCGTTATTCTTAAAGACTGAAGTCCAACGCTGGATACGGCATATCGCCCTTGATTTGTGGTGCTGCCGCTGTAAGCAGAAACCCATGAACCATTCAACCAGCGTTCTACTTGAAACGGCCAGCCAGTTAGAAATGAATCGTTCGTGTCATACAGGCCATTTCCGTTTAAATCGTGGTACGATTCGATAAAGAGAGCCGGTAGTCTGACGACACCGAAGTCCAGTACAGACGATGCAGCAACGCTTGAAATGCATTCAGCCGTAGATGCAACATATCCGTTATCCGCAGTGGTGCAAATGTCGTAAAGTTTAGCTGGCTCAACATCTACTACAAGTAGGCCGCTTGGCTCAATTTGATATGAGTCACACGTAGCGGTGCCAGATTCGCAAACTTCAATCTGACCACCGATTAACTCATCATCCAAATTGAGCAGGGTATCGCCATTTTTATCATGAAACTTGCGGATCGCAATCTCGTTTCCGGCACGCCATTCAACCGCAACCTCTGCCTGAAGCAGATGCGTCGTGCTGCTGCCAAAAACTAACTTTGTTTCATATGGTCCTGCGTCTATACGAGTCCCTGGCGAGATTTCTACAGTTGTCCCCAACGTAATGTTTGCAACAGATGGCTCGTTATTGCGGACAGCGATATCAACAATGCCGTCAAAATCAGTCTTGACAACGATTGTTGAGCCGGTTCGTCCATTCCACGAAAGCGTGCCTACATCTGTCGAAACCGAAATTTCTTGCCGCGCAGCAGGCGTAGCGCCCCGTTGCAATGTTAAGCGAAACTCGTGTGTCTTCGATTTAAAAGAGGTAGATGAAAGGGGTTCTAGATATTGAATTGCGGAAGTTGGTTCGAGAAGAAGTTGCCATGGCTCGGCCTGTTCGCACAGACCTGCATCAAAGAGACGATTCACCTTGTTTACAATCTCTTGGTAGCGAGCGTAGGTCGGCTCAGTTTCTGCTAAGGTAAACTCATCTGAAAAGTGCCAGATAGCGGCTTGCAGTGCAGCCATCTCTGCTGCATTATTGGTTGACACTGCCTCAAGTGGGTAAGTACGCAGCGTGCAGGCCACTTTAGGATACGGCACACCCATTGTGGCAGAGGGATAGCATTTTGAGCTATCGGTTGTGCTATATAGATCTGTGCTAAAAGCTGTTTGTTCCACCCCATCGAGCGTTGTGCTGATCAACCGTGCATTCACAAAAACCAGTGAATCATTCGCCGTCCCTGAAATTTGGACACCATTATTGCCGCCTTCTATCCCATTATAGCAAAGAGAAAAATAAGGGGGCTGCGTAGACGAAATCGAGTTATCGGCACGTACAGCTTGTGCAAAAAACAGACAAATTAGTATGCTAACAATTGTATAAACCGATAGATACCAGATAGATGATGTGCGCGGATATTTTTTAATTGCAGAATGCGCAGGCGCAATTTTTTGATCTTGGTAAGCGGTCAAGAGATTCATGGCTCTCTCCTCATTCGAAGCTGTATCCGTATTTTAAATGCGCCGGGGAATATTTACGGCACAGTTATGTAGCAGCACAGTTATGCAGCAGTACAGTTATGCAGCAGTACAGTTATGCAGCAGTACAGTTATGCAGCAGTACAGTTATGCAGCAGTACAGTTATGTAATAGCATAGCTATGTTACTACTTCGTTAAAATTTATAAATTAGTTAAAACTTATAAAGTGAAGGTTGGGTTAGGTGCAAAATACAATTTATCAAATACGATTTATCAACAAGCCAACCTATCAAAGCTGATTAGGCAATGATAGTCAAAACCGTTAGTTTAATCGTTAAATTGATAGTATCAAAGTGGGTGTAGTGAGCGGCAATGAGAGCTACGAGGAAATACAGTATGATAAGGAAATTATATTACAAATCTGTCAGAAGGGATGTGACCTTTTCCTGACATTCTTTGTGAGCTTGTTAAAATATATCTAAATGGTTCCGTAAAAGAATCTAGTAAGACACCTATAAAGGGATAGACGTATCTCTAACATGATAGATACGATTCCGTTTAAGAACTGTCGAGAGAAGTGATAATAAGTAGACAAAATCCAGAAAAAAATGTTCGAGAACTATGGGAAGAGCATTCTCTAATGCGGTAGTTACCTTAGGGCTCAGCATTAGAGAACGCTTTCTCCGCGTATATTTATTTTTCTGGAGTGCCCCGATTGTAAAGAAAGAGATTGCAAATGTTGAAGTTCATTCACAACTTAAAGCGCAACCTCCCGTCCTTCTACTTGGCTTCGATAGATACCATCTAAAATCGTCATCACCTGTAGCGATTGCTCAGCAGGCACGGGTGATGGAGCCCCATCCGCTACCGCCTGCGCAAAATGAACGCATTCTAATGCATGTGGCTCCATCGTATCAGCGGTTAGTTGCAGCGTCGCATTCGTAAATTGACGAGTGTTGTAATTCGTTTGCAGAATCTCATTCTTTGGCCAGTGGCTACCACCTTCAGTCCCATAGAGCCACATCTGCATATCTTCGCCCGGTGTATCATGATGCAACAGCCAACTCACTTCGAGGATCAAGGTTGCACCATTCTCAAAGCGCACAAACGCAGCCGCAAAATCTTCAACATCCATATCAGCAGGGACATCGTCATTACCCCACTGACTAAATGCACCGTCATGTAGCGCTAGCGGGGCTTTGGCAACACCAGACACAGCAATAGGTTTTGGATTGCCCATCATCCACAGTGTTAGATCCAAAATATGCACACCAATATCAATACAAGGCCCACCGCCACTATTCTTCTTGTAGACAAAGCCAGGTCGCGCCGGAAGCCAGCCGCGGCGCAACATCCAGCCACGAGCATGGTAAATATCGCCCAAAGCACCGCCATCGATCTCGGCCTTAAGCGCCTGCGTGCTGCCTTTGAAGCGGAAATGTTGCGCAGTCATCAGCATCTTGCCTGATTTATCACGCGCCGCAATCATCTCATGAATTCCGGCAGGTGTTGGGGCCAACGGTTTTTCGCAGATAACGTGCTTACCTGCATTCAACGCTGCGACAACATATTCGGTATGATACATATTTGGCGTACAGATATCGATGATGTCAATATCTGGATCAGACAGCATCGCTCCCGCATCCGCGTAAAGCTTGTTAACCCCATGCCGATCACCCCACTTATTCAAAATCGGCTCTGACATATCGGATCCAGCAACAACCTCGGCTAGATCAGACGCAGCCCAGCCAGGCATATGGGTTTGTGCAATCCCACCTACCCCAACAACGCCAACTTTTAATAGGCTCATAAAGCTCATTCCTTCCGATAATCTGATTTAAGAAACAATATTACTATTGAGGATAATTTCATAAAAGTAGGTTGGTCACCAGCGATAACACTCACTGATGACCAACCACTGTTCACTGCTTACTGCTTACTATTTACCGTTAGCTACTTAACTCGCCCTATGTCCATTCTGGATCTGGCGTAATCTCATCCGCTGGACGCGAGCCGGGATCCTCTCGTTGAGGGAAATCTGCCATGCGGCTAATGGCCCGTACCGTCATATCGCTGTCTACTTCGACCTGGCACGAAAGGCGTACACCCGTTAGCCCTTTTTCGGCCAACTTCTCTTTCTCGGCCACCGTAATTTTACTCGGCTCCCCTTCGATAAACTCAACTTTACAGGTGGTACATTTAGCGTTGCCACCACATGCGTACATTTGATCAACAGCAGCTTCATCAGCTAGCGCTAATACAAGTTTCTTCCCAGCGGGAACATCAAATGTCCCGACCCCTTCAACCGTTAATTTTGGCATCTGCTTTTCCTTTTTGATGATTATAATTGTACAAAATTGAAACTTGAACGATTATCGATTCAATCTCTAAAAAATTATGTGCGAATTTGCTAGAGATGTATATAATATCATTGTCTTACCTGCCAGATGAATTACCATAGCATCAATATATCGCAGAAGTTCATTTCTGGCCCTGCTTGAAATAATTCTAACAAAAAGAGGGATTCAATGAAACTCGAAGAAATCAACTTACTATATGAGTACAATTACTGGGCTTCAGCGAAGATTCTATTAGCTGGCATCAGTTTGAAAAAAGAAGATTTTTTAGAATCAACCAACCACACATATAAAACCATTCGCGGCACGCTTTCGCATCTTCTTGCCGCCGAATGGATCTGGCGAGTACGCTGTGATGAAGGCATTAGCCCTGATTCACTGTTAGACGAAACGCAGTTCGCCTCTTTTCTAGATGTGATGGCTCGATTTGGGGAGGAAGAATCAAAGATGCGTGGCTTCTTATCGCGCCTAACCGAAGATGCCCTAAATGCACCCATAATTTACAAAGACACGCAGGGCCAAGAGCACACGCAGATGATGTGGGAAATATTAATGCACGTTATCTTGCACGGGATGCAGCATCGCGCCGAAGCAGCCGCAATACTCACCGACTTTGGTCATTCGCCCGGGGACATTGACTTCATTATGTATTTGCGCGAGCAGTAATATTTAGACTCAATACCACTTAGATATTTGCCCGTTGGCAAGCATTGTCGCAGTTGCATTTCAGGACTAAAAACTGCTATACGAAGTCTATTTTGACTACTCCTCTGTTGATCCCCATGATCTGGCCAACATCTGCCGGTGACCAACGACGAAAACTTTAGCGTCGCTTCGATTTCGAAACTTGTGACAGCAATCGGCGCAATGCAGCTTGTAGAAAATGGCAAAAATAGGTGGGTCACGCGAGGGCTGCATTCGGGGCTGTGGGTGAATCCGGGCTAGCTATTTAGGCATGATTTACATTGTGGGCGGTATCGGTGCGGATCTAGCGTTGCATGGTGGGGGATGTTCCTCTTTCTATTGCTGGGAAGAGGAGATTGCCACCGCGTTTTATGGGGCATTCGCATGAAAATAAGTAACGCTAAATTATCGCAGATAACTATCTTTTTCTTGTTTTTCGCATCTTTGCGGCTTCGCGGTAAAATCTCTCTATAGTAGAACTACTAGTAGCACTACAACTGCGACTTAAACCCATATTTTCGCAGTCTCAACGCTATGCAGATAAATCTAGCCCTCAGTCAGCAATTCTTCCAAAATCAGCGCGACGCCATCGTCGTTGTTGGATGCGGTGACGCGGTCGGCTACGGCCAATACTTCTGGCACGGCATTTTCAACAGCGATGCCGAGGCCGCTCTCTTGCAACATCTCGATATCGTTTACGTCGTCGCCAAATGAAACAATTTCATCCATTGAGCGGCCCCACTTTTTCATCAACATTGTGAGTGCATGACCTTTGGAGGTGGACGTGGCCATCATCTGCACTAAGCTGACGCGGTCGGAGACGAGCGACTTGGCCTCTTCGGAAAATTGGAGTAACTGATCGCTCAACGCGTGATAATCTGGCGTGGAAAGCAGGATCTTGGCGGCAGGTCGATCCGCCACGGTGAGCAGATCGGGTATGTAATACGAGTGAGGGCGATCAATGGGCTGGTTGATATAGAGTATGTCGTCAATTTCGAGGCCGACACGGGCGTCCGGTGCGTTGGCGGCAAACAGCTTAACAACTTCGCGCATGACTCTAACGGAGATAAGATTTTCGTAAATTTGCTCGCCATTTTCGTAGGCGACGGCACCGTTGTAACAGATCCATGGGAAGTCGTGCAGCGATTCGTGAATTTTGCGCGTCCAACGCGGCGGGCGACCCGTTGCGATGATCACGGGGCCGCGGGTGTCGGCCCATTTATGCAGTGCCGTCAACGCGCGCGTCGAAACTTTCCAATCTTCGCTGCGGATAAGGGTGTCGTCTAGGTCAGTGGCGGCTATGGTGTACATAAATAATCCTTTTTGTGGATGTTATTTCGCTTGATTCTGTTACCTTATCATTAGCGCGATGGTTCTCGAAATTTCATGCAGCGTAGAAAATCTTCGGTCAAGTACGCTTCATTTTGGTTGAAGAATTAGGCTAAACCAGAAAAATAATTAGACGTATTTTAATAATTTTTTGGTTTAGCTTACGGCCATACCGTATATTTTATTTTTTGGAATCGCCTTAAGTCAATCTAGCATAAGTGTAAACTTAAGAACAAACATAGTTAAATCAAGTCCAGTGAGCACGCCTCGTGCGGCTCTTTTCAACCATGAACCCGCACGGGGCGTGCTTACTGGACGGCTTAAGTTTACACCTACGGTCGCTCTAGATATGCGTTTGAAATTTAGATTATCAATCGTTTACGAAAGTTTGGCTGAACCAAAAATTTTGCTCTGTAAGAGGCTCCGAAACTTTTATAAGAATGTATACGTAATGTAGCAGAATGTAGCAGAATCTTTACTACTAAACAGATTAATAAAAAATGTGATCAGTCGTTCTAGTTTACGACTCCTATTCATGGTATCCTTACCTAAACATAGTTTTTTGATATCCAACCAATATCAGTCATGTTAAAATAAAGCCAAAATAACCGAGCCTATACAAGCAGATCGACTAGGTTGAGGGCTTTACCTTTTGGATGTTTACATTCAAATTTAGTGAATCAGGTGAAATTAATGAAAAGATGGTTTTTTGTTCTGCTAGTAGCAATCGTGTTGGTAGCAGGCTGGTATCTTTATAATAATGGTGGCGCAAATTTTGCAGCTCGGGGCGGTGATGGCGCAACGGGTGCAGAAGCGGAAGCAACAGCTCTGCCCGTTGTGCAGACGCCAAATGAAATTGTGGCCGAAGCGGTCGTTGTGCCTATTCAATATGCGTCGCTCAGCATGTCATCCAGCGGAATCGTTTCGGAAATTTTGGTCCAAGAAGGCGCTATTGTTGAGCCAGGCCAGTTGATTGCCCGCTTGGAAAATCAGCGCCAACTGCTTAATATCGCGCAGGCCGAAGCTCGGATTCGCAGCTTGGAAGCGCGATTGCGCGAGCTGCAATCCGGCACGCGTACCGAAGACATTGCCGCATCTCAAGCCGCTGTCGATGCCGCACAGGCCCGGCTTGCCCAACTCTCCGAAGCAGCACGCACGGAAGATGTCACCTCTGCCCAAGCGTCCGTTGCCGCAGCACAAGCCAACTACAACCAAGTAATCGGTGGTGCAGACGACAACGATCTAGTCAACGCCCAAGCCAATTTACGCAACGCCGAGGCAGAACGCAGCCGCGCGCAATCGGCCTATAACGAAGTGCGCTGGCGTCCAGATATTGGCGCGCTGCCACAGTCTGCCTCGCTTCAAACCGCAACCAATAATTACGAAGCTGCCCAAGCACAGTACGATATTTTAGCCGCCGGATCCAAACCTGCGCAGATTGCGGCCGCTCAAGCAGAGGTGACCCGTGCGCAAGCTGCACTTGACAAAACCCTTGCCCCAGGATCGCCCAACGAGATTGCCGCGCAACAGGCAGAAGTGCGCCGTGCGCAGGCACAGCTGGCGTTAGCCCAATCTGGCGTGCGGTCGGAGACGATTGAAGCATCTCAGGCGGATCTTTCCGAGTCGCAGATTGCGCTGATGCAGCGGCGGGTCGAACTTGCCGATACAGAATTGCGTGCACCATTTGGTGGCACTGTCGCATCGCTCAACTTGCGCCTAGGCGAGCAGGTGCAGGCTGGTTCTCCTGTTGTAGATTTGGCCGACTTTTCTAGTTGGATCATCGAAACAGATGACCTAACAGAAATCGGTGTTGTCGAAATTCAGGAAGGGGACTTTGTAGAAATCAACATCGACGCCATCCCCGATTTGGATCTCACAGGTGAAGTCACGCGCATCAAGCCTTTGGGCGAAAACAAGCAGGGTGATATTACCTACACAGCCACAATTATTCCAGACACAGTTGATCCACGTTTGCGCTGGCGCATGACGGCCGCAGTTACGATTATTCCGTAGGATAAAACAGCAGTGAGCAGCGATTAAGTACGAATGGGTAGTCTGTTGCCCAAACCGTTTATTGCTCACTACTTACTTCTTTTGCTGTTGTTCATCTATCGTATTGGAGTTCCACCCACTTTATGTTCGCACCTCGTTGGCGCAAAGTTCTGCGCGACATCTGGTCCAACAAAACAAGAACCATCATCGTACTGCTGGCAATCTCAGTGGGCGTTGCCGCTATTGGCATGGTTATGGGTGCCAAGATAATTATCGACGAAAATCTGCCTGGTCAGTATCTAGCAGCAAACCCGTCTAGCGGCACAATCTTCACATTAAGCAGCTTTGATGACGACCAAGTCGCAGTCATCCGCAACATGCGCGAAATCTCTGCGGCTTCGGGTGCGCGCCAAGTCAACGTGCGCTTTAAAACCCAGAATGGCGAATGGCGCAACCTGCAACTCAACGCTGTCCCTGACTTCAAAGAGATGGATCTCAACATCATTTCTCCCGAAGAAGGTGCATGGCCACCACCGCGCAACGAAGTGCTGATTGAACGCAACTCGTTCCAGCCAGCGCTTGGGTTGGATCACCTCAGCATCGGCGACACGCTCATAGTCGAAGCCCCAGGCGGCAAACAGCGCGAACTCAAAATTAGTGGAACTGTCCACGACATCTCCCAGCTACCCTCCTTCTTTGTGGGCGCAGGCTATGGCTACATCACCCTTGATACGCTCGAGTGGTTGGGCGAGTCGCGTGAGTTTAATCAGCTAGAATATGTTGTTGCCGAAAATCAGCTCGACCAAGATCATATCGAAGACATCGGCAAGCTCGTTAGCAGCAAGCTCGAAAAAAGCGGCGTCTCAGTCATCTTCTCGCTCGTTCTGCCACCAGATGAACACCCCGCCCAAACATTGATCGATGGCTTCTCTACCATCCTTGCCGCAGTGGGCATTCTTTCGTTGGTGCTCAGCGGCTTTCTCATCGTTAACACCATATCGGCCATCATGACTCAGCAAGTGCGCCAAATTGGCATCATGAAAACCATTGGCGCACGCACCGGTCAAGTAACCGGCATGTACTTCTTTATGGTTGCCGCTTTTGGCATCATGGCACTTGTTATCGCCGTCCCGCTCGGCATTTTAGGTTCTGTCGGCGTTGCGTCGCTCTTTTCTGGCTTCTTCAATTTCGACATTCAAGGGCTGCCAATCGAGCCGCGCGTCATGCTCATCCAAGCATTGATTGGCATCAGCGTGCCGATGCTCGCCGCCATCATCCCAATTTGGGGCGGTGTACGCGTCACCGTGCGCGAGGCTATTAGTGAACAGGGGTTGGGCAAAGGTCGCTTTGGGCAAGGCATCATCGACAGGCTTATTGTCGGCCTGCGCTACATCTTTCCCATGGGTCGCCCCATGCAGATCTCGCTGCGCAACACCTTTCGGCGCAAAGCACGACTTATCCTAACGCTCATCACGCTCTCGCTCGCCAGTGCAATCTTTATATCCATCTTCAGCGTGCGCGCCTCGCTGCAAAAAACGCTCGACGACGCGCTTAACTACTTTGATTACGACGTCCAAGTTCGCTTCGAAAAGCCCTATCGCAACGACCGCATTCAGAGCATGATAGCGGACGTACCAGGCGTTGATATCGTTGAGACATGGGGCTTTGGAGCCGCCCGCCGCATTCGGCCCGACGAAAGCGAAAGCGACAGCTTTGTCGTCTATGGCATCAACCCCGACTCCCCGATGGTCAACCCGATTCTCGTTGAAGGGCGTTGGATCCAAGAGGGCGACACAAACGGCATCGTCGTCAACACCGATCTGCTCAACAATGAAGAAGACATTACTGTTGGATCCACCCTGCGCCTAAGCCTCGAAGGGCGCGAAAACAACTACACAGTCGTTGGCATCGCGCGCGGCATTCTTTCTGGCGCAAACGGCTTTATGATAGACGATCACTTTGGCCGCGTCACCAACTCAACCAATCGTTCTCTTTCATCCATCGTTCGGCTCGACAACCGCACCGCCGAAAATCAGGGCATCCAAGCCCAACTGCTAGAGCAAATCTACCGCCAAGCCGGATTCAGCGTCGCCGAAGTCCAAACCATCGCCCAAGTGCGCGACCTCATCGGCACCATCTTCAACGTAATTATTGGCTTTCTGTTGGGCATGGCCGTGCTATTGGGCTTTGTGGGTGGCCTCGGACTCATGGGCACAATGAGCATCAACGTCATCGAGCGCACGCGCGAAATCGGCGTCATGCGCGCCATCGGTGCATCCGACGGAGCCGTCCTGCGCATCATTCTCATCGAGGGCTTTATCATCGGCCTCATCAGTTGGACAATCGGCGGCCTCATCGCCCTGCCAACCAGCCGCATCCTAACCACTACCGTTGGCAATACCCTATTGCGCGCCGAACCAAGCTACGAATTTTCGACAAATGGCGCGATTCTGTGGCTGGTCATCATCATCATCCTTGCGCTACTCGCCAGCTTCTTGCCCGCCCGCAGCGCCTCACGCCTAACCGTGCGCGAAGTATTAAGTTACGAATAAAAACCCTCAACTTATCTGAATTTCAATCGAGCAAAAACAACATGATCCGTTCTCTGTTTCGCCGTAAATCAAAAGAAAAAAATCCGATGGGCAGCGACTTCAACCTCGTTGCAGACGAATCGGCCCAAACGCCCACCCAGCCAAATTCTGCGGCTAATCCGCTTATCAAATCGACCACACTGCCGCCCATCAACCTACCCATCACAGCAGCAGGAAATCTACCGGCGCAGCCAGCGGCATTTGTGGCCGTTCCAGCCGCCTCGACAGCGCCCACCTCTGCACCATCAGGTATCGAGCCAGCACAGGTAAACCACCCTCTCGCGTCGGGGTCAGTTGCCCAACCCGTGCCCCTCGCGCCATTTCAGCCAACCACGGGGCAAGGAGCCATCGCGCAGCCAGTTACAGAACAGTCGATCGCGCCAGAGCAGATCACGCCAGAGCAGATCGCGCCAGAGCAGATCTCGTCAGAGCAGATCGCGGCACGCCAAGCCGCCGCACAGCAAGCAGCCGTCCAGCAGAAGATACGCCCGAGTACAGCAAGCGGTGGGCCCGCACTCATCCGCATGGACAACGTCACCAAAGCCTACGAAACGCCCAACGGCCCATTTATGGCGCTCAAAGAGATCGACCTGCGCATCGGCACAGGTGAATTTGTGGCCGTCGTCGGTAAATCGGGTAGTGGTAAATCCACCCTCATCAACATGATCACCGGCATTGACCGCCCAACCACAGGCGAGATCCAAATTGCCGACACCGCTATCCACAATTTGGGCGAAGGCCCCATGGCCGAGTGGCGCGGACGCAACGTTGGCGTCATCTTCCAATTCTTTCAATTACTGCCCATGCTCACCTGTGTCGAAAACGTTATGCTGCCCATGGACTTCTGCAAAATGTACAAGCCCAGCGAGCGGCGTAAACGAGCGCTCGATCTATTAGACATGGTCGAAATGAAAGACCAAGCAGACAAGTTGCCCTCCGAAGTTTCGGGTGGTCAGCAGCAACGTGTGGCCATTGCCCGTGCCCTCTCCAACGACCCGCCCGTTATCGTGGCCGATGAGCCAACCGGTAACCTCGATTCGAAAACTGCCGACGCCGTCTTCCAAATGTTCGAGCGCCTTATCAACGAAGGCAAAACCATCCTCATGGTGACGCATGATGACGAGCTTGCAGATCGCGTTACGCGCCGCATCACCATTGCCGACGGCGTAATTGTGGGTGAAGAGCAATTGCGATAAAGTAAAGGGTTTCGAGCTAACATGGGTACTTGCGTCCTCGGCGCCCCCCTGTCGGTTGAACGGTAGCTTATTTGTATAATCTCAATAAGTAAGAATGTCCGCTTCGACCATTTCCACCCCATGCAAAGCTCAGCTACCGCTATCTGCATCCCGAAATATTGAGTTGATACACTTAATTTCTCATGAAATGTAAGTATTTTGGCCGATGTTTTGTTGGCGCAAGAGTGATAAAATGCAGCAATGCATTCTCAATATCATAGGCCAAACAAAGGTCACTTGCCAATTAGGCATTTTATAACCATAATTATCTTACTCCTCTTGCTTGGCTTTGTAGCAAAAACAGCAGACATATCAAAGTCAAGCACCTCGCCATCCCACACAAATGAAGCCCGCTGGTGGAAAGGCAACATTCACACACACACCCTCTGGAGCGATGGAAACCACTACCCTGAAAATATTGTTGACCATTATAAAAGTTCAGGCTATCACTTCCTTGCTCTATCCGATCACAACATCTTATCGATTAGTAACAATAAATGGATTGATGTAAAAAGAAGCAGTGGCGGCATGGAGGCATACGAAAAGTATGTAAATCGTTTTGGTTCCGCGTGGATCGATCAACTAATTAAAGATGATGTACTATACGTGCGCCTCAAGACATTAGAAGAGATACGTGGTTTGTTTGAGGAGCCAGAAAAATTTCTTCTAATTCAGGCAGAAGAAATTAGCAAGCAATATATACGAAGCGAGCAAGTGGGTACCGCACTAATACAAACCGCCCAAACAAGCGCTGAGCATAGCCATCATGAGCATAGCCATCATGAGCATCATTCTGGCGGAGCAGCAGTCCCGTTGCATATTGTTGCCATCAATACGATTAGCCAAGTATCGGTACAGGCAGGCAAGAATGTTATGGAAGTATTGCAAAACAGCATTGATGCCGTAGCAATGCATAGCCAACAAAGCAACCAACCGATGTTGTCCGTTATTGCTCATCCTAATTTCCAAGACGCAATAAATGCAAAAGACATTGTTGATATTGAAGAGGCCAAGTTTTTCGAGGTATATAATGGTCATATCTATTCTAATAATGCTGGCAACAATATGCGTCCAGGTACCGAGGGTATGTGGGACACAGTGTTAACAGAACGATTCAAGAGAGGTGGGAAACTCATTTATGGTGTGGCGGTTGATGATACGCATACGTATCATGAAACGGATTCGAATTGCTGTAACGCAAAACGTGGTTGGGTTGTCGTTCGTGCGCAGAAACTTACTGCGGATACCATCACATTGGCAATGGATAGTGGTGATTTCTATTCCTCGACGGGTGTAGAGCTTAAGGATATTCAACATGACAACAGCCAAACTAAAATCGCCATTAAAGCAGAAGAGGGTGTTTCGTACTCCACACAATTTATCGGTACAAGAATAGGCAGTAACAAAAGTGGTGTAATTCTGGCTACAGAGGCCGGTACTGAGGTATCATACAGATTCGCCTGTAACGAAATGTATGTTCGGGCAAAGGTAACTTCGTCTAAGCGGCACGCAGATCCATCTCAATTAGGTGAGATGGAGGTTGCATGGACACAGCCTATACAAATTGAAAATTGCATCCCGAATATTTATTTGCCTTTAATCAGCAAAAATCAAAAAAGTAAAAGCGCTAATGTTTTTACAACTAGGCCAAAATCATATTAAACGCACCCTACTAACCCCATGACTGAACCCAAACACGCAAACCGCCTCAAGAACGAAACCTCGCCCTACCTCTTACAACATGCACATAATCCAGTTGATTGGTTCCCGTGGGGAGAAGAAGCGCTGCAAAAAGCCCGCACCGAAGATAAACCAATCTTCCTCAGCATTGGATACAGCGCCTGCCACTGGTGCCACGTGATGGAACGCGAAAGCTTTGAAAATGAAGCGATTGCCGAAATCATGAATCAGCTTTTTATCAACATTAAAGTGGATCGCGAAGAGCGCCCCGATCTCGACTCGATTTATATGGACGCAGTACAGGTAATGACGCAGCATGGCGGTTGGCCCATGAGCGTTTTTCTTATGCCGGATGGCGCACCCTTTTATGGTGGCACCTACTATCCGCCCGAACCACGCCACGGAATGCCAAGCTTTCAGCAGGTGCTGATGTCGGTGGCTGACGCCTATGAGAATCGTAATGAGCAAGTTCAGGGTCAGGCCAAGAAGCTGACCGAGTTGCTGGCTGGCACGGCCCAAATTGTGCCAGCAGACCAAGACCTGGGCGTCGAGACGTTGGATCAGGCGTTGGATAATTTGGCCGAATATTTTGACGAATATGATGGCGGGTTTGGCTCCGAGCCAAAGTTTCCGCAGCCCATGACGCTGGACTTTGCCATGAGCCAGTACAAACGTACAGGCAATGCCGAGCTGCTCTACATGGCCGAGTTGACGCTGGAAAAGATGGCAAAGGGTGGACTGTATGATCAGCTTGGTGGGGGCTTTCATCGCTACAGCACCGACAGCGTTTGGCTGGTTCCACACTTCGAGAAGATGCTCTATGACAATGCGCAACTGCTGCGCACCTATTTGCACGCATGGCAGATTACGAAGAAGCCCTTTTACGCGTGCGTAATCAACGAGACGATTGATTACGTTCTACGTGAGATGACTCTATTTAATTCCGGCAACAATTCCGATGTTGCACATGTTTCCGGCAACAATTCCGATGTTGCACATGTTTTCGGCAACAATTCCGATGTTACACTTGGCCAGACAGGTGGCTTTTTTAGCACGCAAGATGCGGACACAGAGGGCGAAGAGGGCAAGTTCTTTGTGTGGACACCGGATGAGATCGAGTCGGTTTTAGGCGATGCAGAGCAGGCACGCTTTGTCAACGCGCATTATGGCGTGTCGGCGCGCGGCAACTTCGAAGGCAAGAACATTCTCAACCTCAACATGGAGATAGCGGAGGTTGCGCAGCGCTTTGGCACGGACGAAGCTACGGTCGACGCCGCGATTTCTGCGGCCAAGCAGAAGCTCTTTGATGCACGCAAGGGCCGCGTAACGCCTGGTCGAGACGAAAAGATATTGACTGAATGGAACGGGTTGATGATCCACGCAATGGCCGCGTGCGGCGCGACGTTGGGACGAACGGATGCACTTGAAGCGAGCCAAAATGCGGCTGATTTCATCCTCAAAAATATGAGCCAAACAGACGAGCGGCTTTATCGTAGCTATAAGGATGGGCAAGCAAAGTTTAACGCATATTTGGAAGATTATGCGGCCTTTATTCGTGGCTTGATTGCGCTATACGAGGCGACGTTTGAGCTGCGTTGGCTGGCCGAGGCGAGTCGATTAACGCAGGTGATGCTCGAACAGTTTGCGGATAGCGAGCGGCCGGGCTTTTTCCAAACGGGTGTGGATCACGAGCAGTTGGTGGTGCGGCGCAAGGACTTTATCGACAACGCGATTCCGAGCGGCAATGCGATGGCGGCCGAGGCGTTGTTGCGGTTGTCGGTGTTAACGGGCAATGAGTCGTATCGCAAACGCGCGGCAGAGACGTTGATGATGATGAAGGATGCAATGGCGCGTCAACCAACTGGTTTTGGGCGCATGTTAACGACGTTGGATGCGCTGCTTTCGCCCAGCCAAGAGGTCGCCATTGTGGGCGATCCCGCGGATGGGGCGACGCAAAAGTTGTTGGCAGAGGTACGCACGCGCTATTTGCCCAATACGGTGCTGGCATTGAAGGCACCGAACGCGGATAATATGCTGCCGCTGCTGGCGGCTCGCGATATGGTAGATGGCAAGGCTGCTGCGTACGTCTGCGAAAATTATGTGTGCAAGCTGCCGGTGACTGATGCTGATGCGTTGGCGAAGTTGCTTGGCTAGCCTTTATCCGAATTCCCCATGCCGCCAATAAGCAGCATCGACACGTAAATCGTTCCCAGCGAAAGCAATAGTTTGCCCACAAATTCATTTGGCGGGTAGATGCCCCAAATCATGGGAACGATCAACGTGACGATAGTCAAGATGCACAGGGCTGCAATGATGTGGCTTAGGGTCGCAAGTACTCTCATTTTTCCCTCCTCTGCAACAATTCTCCTTCAAAGTAACCGTTCAAAATGTCGTTATTCAGTTAACGGCCGATTTTACGATCCACAGAATTTCGTCAGTCCACTTCCCAAACTCTGTAGATTGAGCCACCGATTTTTGTTACTTCGCTCTACGTACATTAGTTAATGAATGCATGACTTGTTGCCGTGCTTCAACTATGCTGCTTTGTAGAGAGTTTTATCCCCATCCCCACAACTTTTCTCGTATTTGTGTGTTTTAATAATTGAAGTGCCATGTATATTGTTATTTTTACCTATTACCGTTTTATCTTGTTTGGATTACGGTATGGTTACGTTTTGAGTCAGTCGTATTGAGATAGATCCCCAGAAAATTTTTGTCCCATCTTTGCTTTTGGAGATGTGGTACGGAACTTCTCTAGATATGTATAGAGAGTATTCAAATAGAGTATACAGTTCGACAGAATCGGTATAACAAGGAGCGGTTACAACAAGGAGCGGTACAACAAGGAGCGGTACAACAAGGAGCTATATGATGAATGCAAGGCCGAAGATTTTGGTAGTTGAGGATGAACCAGCGTTGCTGGAAAATATAGAGTTGTTTTTGCCAATGAATGGCCATGACGTTGTCTCTGCAACGGATGGTGCAGAAGCGGTAAAGAAGCTAGAATCCGAACGCCCAGATTTGATGGTGCTCGATGTGAATTTGCCAGAGCAAAGTGGTGTTGAGGTGCTGCAGCAGATGCAAAGAGAGAAAGACAAGACGCCTGTTATTATCATGTCTGCGCATGGTCGCGATAATGATCTCGATATTATTGCGCTAAACTATGATGCGTTCTACTACTTGGATAAGCCGTTTAGAATGCCACAATTGTTAGCACGTATCAATCGAGCGTTGGCATTTTTTGAGGGGTCCTATCCCGAACCAGAACCTCCAGAAAAATCTACATTGGTCTGGGATTCGCTCCGAGTGGATATTAAAGCGCGCCAAATATTTTTGGCAAAAGAGAGAGTGAATTTGCCGCCTACGCCATTTCGCCTATTAGTATATCTTATGACAAATTCACGCCAGTTTTTTACGGTTGAGCAGTTGATGCAAGAGCTAGAAATTGAATATTCTGTCCGTGGCATAATCGCAAGGCACAAAGCTTCTATCATTGCGGCGCTACCGGCTCTGCGCGGCATTATAGAAGGCTATGACGGCGGTTATATTTTTAACGTAAAGGTGGTGCGGCAATGAAATATGCCCGCGATGGTCTAAAAATCCACCTAAATCCGCGTTATTGTCTAGTCGTAACGCCATTGTTGATTGGATTGACCATTTATCTACTTTGGGGAACAAGCGCGTTGGGTTGGCTCGAACAGTTGATTGCAAAAAGGTCTTCTATTACGCGTGCCGATGCTGGCTGGTTGTTGGTCGTTTGCACGTCACTTTCGGGTATGATTGCAATTACGTGCTGGGTGCGTCATCAAACGAAGCGAGCGTACCGCAAGCTGATCCGCAAATTGAAGGACGGAGCGCAGCGCAAGTTCGAAGCGGATCATCAGCTATTTATTGAACGATTGGCGCACGAGATGAAGAATTCACTGGCAGTCATTGCAACTGGCGTTGATGGTCTTGAGCATCTTGTCACAGCAGGGACGACCGAGGCAAAGTATGTAGAGAATATAGATACGCATACACAGCAGCTCATGTCGCTTTTTGGCGATATGCGCAATCTAGCCGATGTGGAAAGTTGCGCGCTTGATGCAGAAACAATCGAAGTAGAGCCGCTATTGACGCGTGTCTTTCACGAAGTAGCGCTGTTGCCCGGCGCGCGTAATCGCCAGATGAAGAAGGTGATCTCGCAATTTGGCTCGTTTAGCCGCGTGCAAGGTAATGAAGCAATGCTTGCGGTCGCGCTGCGCAACTTGTTGGATAACGCACTGAAATATTCGCATGAGGATGATACGATTGAGTTGCGGGCATTTAAGGCGCGTGGCGAGGTGGTGATTCAAGTTGCGGATACGGGACCGGGGATTGCCAAGGAAGATTTCCCCAATGTGTGGAAGCAGCTTTGGCGCGGCGAGCGGACGCGATCAATTCAGGGCAGCGGGATCGGGTTAGCGCTGGTGCGCACGATTGTACAAAAGCACAATGGCTTTATCAATTTGGAAAGCGAGCCAAATATTGGGACGGAATTTACGATCTATTTGCCTGTATGATCAGTAATCAATAAATCATCAAGCTCATCGATACGGCGCTGCAGATAGCTTTGTTCCGTGCCGTTGGTGGCAAAGTCGAACGCTTTTCTGTACGCATCGATAGCGGCTCTGTTTTTCTGTTGCCGCCGCAGCAAATCGGCGCGCGCTGCATGGAAAAGGTGATACTTTTCGAGTGATGGTTCGGTTGTAAGTTTGTCGAGCAAGTTGAGTCCACAAGCTGGCCCATAAGCCATGGCGAGCGCGACCGCATGATTTAACTGCACAACGGGCGATGGAATGTGCTGCTGCAATGCGGCGTAGAGTTTTTCGATCTGCGGCCAATCTGTGTCGGCGGCGGTTTTAGCACCGGCGTGGAGAGCGGCGATGGCGGCTTGGATTTGGTACGGCCCAGGTTGCCGTAGGGCCAGTGCTTGATCGAGGATGGCGACGCCCTCAGAAATCACGGATCGATCCCACTGTTGTCGATCCTGTTCTTCGAGTGGGATGAGAAGCCCGGCAGAGTCGGTGCGGGCCGTGCGGCGAGCGTGGTGCAGCAACATGAGCGCGAGCAGGCCGAGTGCTTCTGGCTCCTGTGTCGATTGCAGGCGTTCGGTATACGCGCACGTAGCGTTGCGCAGATCGGCGAGCAGGTAGGTGAGGACGCGGCCCAGACGGATTGCCTCGGTGCAGAGATCCTGACGGAGCAGCGCGTCGCCCGCGGCAGCAGAGTAGCCTTCATTGAAAACAAGATAGATGGTTGCCAGCACGGCGTTGACGCGCTCTGGCAGTTGTTCGTGTGCTGGCACCTCGTAGGGGATGCCAGCATTTTTGATCTTGCGCTTAGCACGAACAAGCCGCTGGGCCATGGCTGGAACCGGCGTCAGGAAAGCGTGTGCGATGTCCTTTGTGGTCAACCCGCCAAGTGTGTGCAGGGTCAAGGCAACCTGTGCCTTTGTGGAGAGTGCGGGGTGACAGCAGGTAAACAGTAACTTGAGCCGCTCGTCACGGAATCCATCATTATTTTCTATTAAAGAAAAAGGAAACGTCTGATCGGCGGCGGTATTGCTCTCGGCGCTCAACTCATTTTCAAGCTCATCCATCTTTCGCCGAAGTGTTTGTTTACGGCGCAGTCGATCGATGGCTTTGTTTTTGGATGTTGTCGTAATCCACGCTGCGGGGTTATAGGGGATGCCGTCTTTGGGCCACTTTTCGAGCGCCACGAGAAACGCTTCCTGCATGACTTCTTCGGCCAGTTCAAAATCATTAAAGGCGCTGATTAGCGACGCGAGTACCCGACCAGATTCGGCGCGAAAGGTTTGATCGATTGTCTGAGCAATTTGCGGAGAGAGCATTTCAAAAACCTGACAGGATGATAAGGTGGAAAAATTGAAGAGATGACAAGGTGACAGGATAACATTGTTATGCACAGTAATTGTTCCTAATGATGTCACCCTGTCATATTCATAGCTGTACCACATCTTGACGACCACACATAACACAGACAGCAGAAGTCATGTCGATGACTTCACCTTGTCATCTTTTATTCAAACGTCATTACCGGACGCACTTCAACCGATCCATGCTTGGCAGCGGGGACCTTTGCTGCCCAAGCAATGGCCTCGTCCAGATCTTTGCAATCAAGCAGATAAAAGCCGCCAAGTTGCTCTTTGGTCTCGGCAAATGGACCATCGGTCGAAAGCGTTTTGTTATTCTGCAGCCGCACGGTTGTTGCCATAGCAGTCGGCGTGAGCGCTTCGCCGCCAACAAGCTTGCCCGATTTCTCGACCTCTTCGTGGAGGGCAAAGTATTTGCTCATGTCGACTTGTTGCTCTTCTTCGGTCATTTTGGCGTCTTCTGCTTCGTTCGAGTAGATCAATAGTGCGTATTTCATTTGTGTCTCCTTTTATTTTGATTCATTCTTTGATGGTTAAATGCGCAAATATCTTGTACGCTCATTGATACGACGAATAGGTGTGGGTGAGATCGACACATTGATGAAAAATGGTTTCATCTAGCGGAATAAATTCTTACTGATGAATGCAGAGACGCAAAGTGCGCAGAGAAAAGCTTAAAGGGCCGAATCAATTAACGCTGTCCACCGTTTACATGGATTTTACTCATCACCGAGCGGTTGAGCGAAGTGAAGCAGCACACCACATGGATCCCAGACGAAGGTGACAAGTGCGCCGTATGGCTCCTCTTTTGGTTTGTTGATGCAAGCATTTTTGTAGGATCCATTCGCAATTACATTTGACGCATGTTGATACCACGCAGCCGCATCTTCGACGGTGATGTGCAGCATAAAATTATCGGCCCACTCTTTGTTATAGTAATTTTGCAGATAGAATCGCGAGTCGCCAAGTTCTAGCACGGCCAGCGATCCATCGTCTGCTACAAAATTCGTCTGCCACCCCAATGCGCTATAGAACGTTAGAGACTCTTGAAAGTCTTTGGCAGGCACAAATATTTTGACGTCACTTGCAGTTAAGTTCATGTATATTTCTCCAGTAGACATTTGTTAAAATTGGTGATTACCATAAGTATTTAGCCTTGCTGAAAAAGCAGCGGAAAGTACACACAGTTGGAGCAGGTTGCATGGGCTAGCATTCCGCGAATGTGGGTTTCTCTATTGGTATCCGTTACACACTACAGAAACTGATGTGGGGTAATTGAACCATGTGTAATCGCAGATGGGTATAACCCGCGTGCGACGCTTTGACCAAGCAATTTTAGGCCGTTCGGTTGAAGCCTTGGTCAATGCAACGCACGCTAGTTCTATCTATTCCGTGTGAAAGTGTGCGGCGCACACGGTGCGTATCTATATAATCGCGTGTACCTTTCGATGCTCAATCCTCCTACCTAAGACTTATGAGTAACCGCTAAAAATTGGGTATTGACACTTGGGCATAATTGCGATACCATACACACAATAATAAATTTCATACACATTGCAAAGAAGAGAGTAGTTATGCGCACAAATATAGTTATCGATGACGAATTGATGGCAAAAGCCATGTACCTAACCGGCATCAAAACCAAACGCGAAATCGTAGAAGAAGCCTTGCGCATCTTAATCAGCACCACAGAGCAAAAGGCTATCCTTGGCTTGCGCGGCAAGATCCAGTGGGACGGCGATCTGAGGGAAATGCGCCAAGGACGCTACTTTAGCGAACCTCGGGCCGAATACACGGTTAATCAATCTCAAAGTGATGAGCAAGCTGGTGATGATGCCAAAAAAGGATCAGACTAGGAAGAAAAAGACTAGTTCTATCAGAACTAGGAAAAAATTATGGCAATCATGGTAGACACCTCTGTCTGGATCGACTTTTTTCGCGGTGGTGAAACGTTAGAAGTGGAACGGCTTGTTACCTATATCAAACAGAATGAACGAATTTTTACTGGTGACCTAATTTTGGCCGAGCTCTTTCAAGGAATCCGATACGATAAGGAGCTGACAGCCATCGAAGTCGCCTTCCGCCCCTTCTTGGTTATTGATATGGTTGGGGAGACAAATGCCCGGCAGAGCGCTACCTTCTATCGCGAGCTGCGGACCCAAGGCATTACCATTCGTAAAACGATTGACTGCTTAATTGCTGCTTGGTGTATACAGAATCAGATCCCTCTACTCCATGCAGATGGAGATTTTCGCCCATTTGTCTCGTTGGGTTTGATTGAGGCGTAGAAATATAGTCCCCCAAAAAAGTTCTGTCCCATTTCTGCTCTTTGAAATATGGTACGGAACTTTTCGGGTAAGTATACTAAGGGAAATCGACCACAATCTTCACCGCACCTTCATCGCGCGTGTATTGTAGATCATACGCATCTTGCACCTCTTCGAAAGGGAAATGGTGCGTAATCATCTGGCCAACATCCGCCTCCCCATTCGCGATGAGATCAAGCGCCATATGCGTACACGAGTGGCCCGGATCGGTTAGCGCGCCGACCATTGTTTTAACAGTTGGCGTCTTGCGGAAAAACTCGAACATGTGGAACGGCATCACGTGGCTGCGCGGCACGCCAAAGTAGAAAATTTCGCCCGAGCGTTTGACCAGATCAATGGCCAAGTTGATCGAATCAGCTTCGCCCCCGGCTTCAATTACCACATCAGCCAGATTGCCATCAAGCAGATCCACAAGCTGCCCCAAAGCGCTAACTTCGGCGTTGTGGATCGTGTGCGTCGCACCATAGTGGCTCGACAGCACTAATCGATGCACCTGTAAATCAACCGCGATTAAGCGACGCGCGCCCATGCGTCGCAGCACGTAGTTCCACCACAGCCCCGCCGACCCCTGACCAATCACCACAACGTCTTTGTTTACAACATTAAACATATGTTGCGCAGCATAGAAGACCGTGCCAAGCTGTTGCGCTTGCAGCAAATGCTCGGCTGGTTTTCCTACGGGGAGCGGCAGCGCGTTCTCCACAGGTGCAATGGCAAACTCGGCCATGCCTTGATTTGTTTGCACCAACGCCAATACGGCATCCCCTACACTCAGCATCGAATCGGGTGCGTTGATCTCTTCGACCACGCCCAGCACTTCGTGACCACTGTTGCCTGGCGGCAGCGGATATAGTTCGGGCGCTTCGAAACGAAATGCATGGGTATCGCTGCCGCAAAGTGAGACCTGTGTCGTGCGAATCAAAATTTCGCCGGGCTTTGGCTGCGGTTTGGGTACATCAATAATGGTCGATTGTCCGGGGCTGATAATTTGTACGGCGCGCATTAGCTTCCTCTATGTATTTGTTCACCAAGTATTTATGGATACTACGCATCTGTAACCAAACGCGAAGTGGGCAGTGCGCCAATAACTAGAGCAAGTTTGATGAGTGTAGCCACATTGTCTACTGCCTCAGCCTCAGCCTCGCCTCTGTCTTCTTCGCTGGATAGCAATTCCTCGATCCGTACTTGTCGGTTTGAGGTGTAGCTTTGCTATATATTACCGATAAATTTTGATGGAAAGATGAGGAAAGTAGTATAGCAGGTGAACGGGAATTCGCTCAAGCGCAAGAATTTCGATCTATGAATCATCGTAAAGACACAAAGCCATCATAAGCCCGCAGACGGCTATTGATTCAACAACGGGCGTTAGTTTACGGCTATGAAGGCACCGACTACGGTTCCGCAAATTTGGATCGCGGCAATTATTATCGGCTTTATAGGTCTTACTTGGTTGATGGTATCGGGCCGGTCAATTATCATCCCAATCTTTCTGGCATTCTTCTTTTGGGGCGACAGCATATCATTAACATTCCAGCCACCCGAGGGATTGCCGTTCTCCTATCAAAAGATGGTACCATATTAACGCTAACTCATAAATATCACACGCAAAGCGCTTACAGTTAATCTGCGATACAGCAGTGAAAAATACCACACCAAAACTAGAAACTTATATGAAACGGACACCCGAACACAAACGACTACTGGACTACCGCGAACGCAAAGCCAACTGGAAAAATTGGGGACCCTATCTAAGCGAACGCGCATGGGGAACCGTGCGCGAGGATTATGGAGATGGCAACTCTGTATGGGAATATCTGCCCCATGACCATGCACGCAGTCGCACCTACCGCTGGAACGAAGATGGATTGATGGGCATTTCGGATCGCAATCAGTACGTCTGCTTTGGGCTAGCGCTGTGGAACGGTGCAGATCCAATTTTGAAGGAGCGTCTCTTTGGGCTTACGGGTCCGCAGGGCAACCATGGCGAGGATGTGAAGGAGTACTATTTCTATCTGGACTCCACGCCGACGCACTCGTATATGAAGATGCTCTACAAATATCCACACATGGCGTACCCCTATGCCGATTTGGTGGCAGAAAATGGGCGGCGCGGCTATCAAGATGCTGAGTACGAATTGCTGGATACGGGCATTTTCGACGAGGATCGCTATTTCGATGTGGAGATCGAATACGCCAAGGCTGATGAAGACGATCTGCTAATTCGGATTACGGCAACGAATCGTGGAGCAGACGCCGCGACTTGCGATGTGCTGCCACAGCTTTGGTTCCGCAATACGTGGAGTTGGGGCTATCCCAATGGGCCGATGGAGGATGTGCCAGAAAAGCCAAGCATGTATCTGGCAGCAGATGGCTCGCACGTGGTGGCAAGCCATGCGGCAGTGGATGGCGATGAGCCTGGACATTACTTTTTGTATGCCGACGAGACGAGCGATTTTCTCTTTACTGAAAACGAAACAAATAATGAGCTGCTCTTTGGGACGGCCAATGAATCGCCCTATGTGAAGGATGCCTTTCATCGCTACGTGATCAGTGGCGAGATCGATGCCATCAACCCTGAAAAGTGCGGCAGTAAAGTGGCTGTCCACTATCGTCAGCAGATCGGCGCGGGCGAGTCGTATTCGTGGCGGCTGCGGCTTTCAAACTCGGCGCAAAAAAACCCGTTCGGTATTGGCAAAAAGCAGAGGTTTGACACAATTTTTGAACAGAGAAAAGCTGAAGCAGATCAATTCTACGGCACGATCCAGAATCCAGAATTGGATGCGGACGCGTTGAACGTGCAGCGGCAGGCACTGGCTGGGATGCTTTGGTCGAAACAATTTTATTATTATGATGTGCCGCAGTGGCTCAAGGGGGATCCGGCTTTCCCGCCGCCGCCTGCTTCTCGCCTGGAGGGCCGCAATAGCAAGTGGGTGCATTTGCACAATTTCGACTTGATTTCGATGCCCGATAAGTGGGAGTATCCGTGGTACGCCACGTGGGATTCGGCCTTTCACTGTTTGCCGCTGGGGTTGGTAGATCCAGATTTTGCCAAGCGCCAGATGACTCTGTTTACGCGCGAGTGGTACATGGCCCCAAATGGCTCGCTGCCCGCATACGAATGGTCTCTCGATGATGTGAATCCGCCCGTCCATGCGTGGGCGACATGGCGACTTTATAAGTTGGATGAAAAGATATCGGGCAAAGCGGATCGACCCTTTTTGGAAGGCATTTTTCACAAGCTGATGCTCAATTTTACATGGTGGGTCAACCGCAAAGATGAGGACGACAATAATATTTTTCAGGGTGGCTTTTTGGGGATGGACAATATTAGCGTCTTTGATCGCAGCGCGCTGTTGCCAACGGGCGGTCACCTCGATCAGTCGGATGGTACGTCGTGGATGGGTTTTTATAGCCTGACGATGATGCGGATTGCGTTAGAGTTAGCGGTAGAGAATCCAGTTTATGAGGATATGGCGGCCAAGTTTTTTGAGCATTTTTTACGCATTGCCGCGGCGATGAATGATCGGGGTGGGCAGGGGCACGCGCTGTGGGACGAGCAGGATCAATTCTTCTATGATTCGCTGCATCTGCCTGACGGATCGCGCTCGCCGTTGCGGGTCCGTTCACTGGTGGGGTTGATGCCGCTGATTGCGATTGAAACGCTCGATGATGATCTGTTGAGCAGAATGTCGACCTTTGTGCGCCGCAGTGCGTGGTTTATGCAGAATCGCCCCAAGTATGCACACGATTTTATTGGCATGGAGCGTACAGATACAGGGGATCGCTTTGGCGTGGCGCTGCTGACAAGAGAGCGGCTGGTGCCGCTGCTGCGCTACATGCTGGACGAGAACGAGTTTTTGTCCGAGTATGGAATCCGCTCGCTTTCGAAATATCACGAAGCGAATCCGTATCGCATTACGGTTAATGATGAAACGTTTGAGGCGGGCTACTGGCCAGCCGAAGCGCAGAGCGGGTTGTTTGGCGGCAATTCAAATTGGCGCGGGCCCATCTGGTTCCCGATCAACTATTTGATTATCGAGGCGCTGGAGCGGTATCACAGTTACTATGGCGATACACTGACGGTCGAGCTGCCGACGGGGTCGGGTAACTATGTAACATTAGATGTGGTTGCGGTGGATCTGTCGCGTCGGTTAAATGCTCTATTCCTGCGCGACACCGATGGAAAGCGCCCGATTTATGGCGGTATCAACAAGTTTCAGCAGGATCCACACTGGCGCGATCACGTTCTGTTTTACGAGTATTTTAATGGCGACAATGGTGCGGGGTTAGGGGCCAGCCACCAAACCGGCTGGACAGGTTTGGTGGCGAAGTTGTTGCAGTAGATTCCACATTACCGATGCGTAGATGAACGTGGCCCATTGTCGTTCAATCTGGCATCTGCACAAATCATCATTAACTATTAGCAACCAGCGACACAGTCATTTCCATTTCGTCGCTAATCAGGTCATCACCCAAATCGTCGAAGAACGAACCAGATCCGTAGCGCACATCAAAATCCGCGCGGTTGACAACGATGTCCGCGCTAGCCGTAATGGTGCCATCATTAGCCGTTGCGTCTGCAATAAATTCGATCTCTTTCGTTATTTCTTTAATTGTTAGATCAGCCGTAACCAGATACTGATTATCGGCGTCAGTTGGCTCGGCAGATTTAAGAACGAGCGTAGCAATAGGATGGGTTTCGACACCGAAGAAATCATCTGAAGCAAGATGCCCAACAAGATTATTGGCCATGTTACCACTCTGGCTATCTGTCTCAATAGACGTCATGTCGATAACGATTGTACCGTCTACAAGCTGCTCACCGACAAAATTTAGCTGACCGTCAGCAATACCAACCGTTCCACTTTCGCTAGAACCAATCGGCTTAGAGCCATACCAAGTAACGGCACTAGCTTCAGAATCTACCGTATAGGTAGCGGCTTCTGCTGCGTCGTCACTAGCTGCTTCTTCAACGGGTTCCGCTGTCCCTTCTGCCACTGTTTCTTCACCAACAGTGTCTTCATCAACAGTGTCTTCGGCAACAGTATCTTCTGCCGTTGTTTCTTCTGCAACTGTGTCTACTGTGCCGGCTGAACTCTCAGTTGCAGCAGGTGTCGAGCCACACGCAGCGAGAGCGACAACAAATAATATGCTCAGAGGGAAAATTAAGGTCTTACGAATCATAAAATATATTCCTTTTAAGTTTGGCCAAAGCTCTCCAAATGTACATAGCACTGTGATATCACAGATATTGCTGAAGACTTTCGCTTTCGATGTGGTTTTTAACAGGGGTTGAACGAGTTTTTGTTCGACCCCATCTTAAGGGTATCATAGCGATTAATAGAAAAAAAGTGGTTTTATCCTATTATGATCATAGGAAAAAATTATGTTGTGTTGCAGCAGAAGAAAATTCAATGACGCTTGACCAACTGCAAATGCTAATCAAAATAGTTAAAGAAGGAAGTTTACTTACAGCCGCAGAGGCATTGCACCGCAGCAGCCAACGAACAGCGTTACTTGATCGGGATCAATATCGAGCCACATTAACCGATGAAGGTAGAATTCTCTACAAAAAGACCAAAACTATACTGCAATAGATTGGGCTCTTGAAGAGGCTAACAAATCGTACCTGTTCACCTATTCTAGTTATCTGTCCAGTGAGCATGCCCTTGTGCGGCTGCGTTCCCAATGATTCTGACTCCGAACCCGCACGAGGGCGTGCTCATTCCTCACTTTGAATAAGTTTTTACCTGCTAGGTGAACTGTTACAACAAATCATTTGGGAACGAACCGCAGTTCGGTACATGTCAATCGAGAGCAGCTGTCGCGTAACATAGATGTTGTAAATTATGCGCATCTGCAATGAGTGCTTTGCCGAAACGCAATTTAGCTTTTCCGTAGAGAACAGTACGGGCGTGTTAGAAAAGGTACAGCTTGATGAAGTCGATTTCATGGTTACATAGTTTGGCGAACTTGATAGCGCGCTAGAGTCTTTTCCATTTACCAGTACAGAAATAGTTTGCGTAGCGTTATCCAGCTTTCCTTTAGACAGAGAAGATAAAGCGAATTTACTAATAAGCTCCTTGTGAATACGTTAATTCATAGCTGTGTGAATAAATCTCAAAATGAGGCCAAAAGGATCTTCAACATAGCACATTTTGTAGGGTTTTTCTCTGGGGTAGTATTCATGTATAGGCATTCTCTGTTTGCCGCCATGTTTAACTATTTTGGCTACAAGCCCCTCAACATCGGGGTCTTGAATACAGAAATGAAAGGTGCTAATCACGATGGCGTAAGTAGACCCATAGTATGAATCACTATTTTCCATCGTGTGCCCTTCTCTATCGTTTCCGGCCCAATAGCGGGCATATCATCTAAACCCAAAAACGGTTGATTACTAGTTTTCATCTTCTTTTTTTGAAGCTGACAATGACTTTGTCTGAAAGGGATAAAGCATAGTCCGAGAGATAGTCGCCGCTTTCTATTTCACGAATAAAGAAACCGGAACTTTTTGAGAGGTAAAGTTATACCCTTTTTGTCTTTAAGGTTTTGTAACCCTATACGGTCAGTAAGGTTGATTGCCACAGTGTTTGTAGGCTATCTCATACAAACGGCGTTCTAAAGCCCTGTCGAGCCGGAGATAATCGGTATTATAGTCAAAATTTCTTTACTCACAATGATTTCAAAACTCAAAGGAGTCTTAAGATCTCCATTCTGCCATCGTCATTCTGTGCTACGGAGTCCCTTATTCATCTACCAAAATCATCAGTAGACAAGCCTTCTCTTACTAGATGTTCATTGAGCAATCGAGCATACGGGAATGCAGGGCCATTCGAAAGTACAAACGGACCCATCTACACGTTCTATTGTTAAAAAATGTGGGTGGCACAAGCAGCGAAGAAATAGGAAAATATGTGGATTTTGGCTCGCTTAAAGACAATATAGCAACCCAAATTATGATATCCCTATAGATGTGGATCTATCCAAATATAGTGGTGTCATAATCTACTGTATGCCATTCCACCTTGTCTTCTCGACCGTGGCATTTTGCCACTATCAGATTCTAACCCTAATAGCAATGCTGTCTTTTCTACTCGGCACGTTGGCGCGGATCTAGCGCATCGCGCAGACCATCACCGATAAAGTTGAAGGCCAGCACAGTCAACATGATCATAATGCCGGGAAAGATGGAAATGTGAGGAAAACGGGTGATCGAGTCGCGGCCATCGGCTAGTGTACGGCCCCACGATGGCGTTGGTGGACGTACGCCCAAGCCGAGAAATGAGAGCGCCGCTTCGAGAATAATGATGCCGCCGATACCGAGCGACGCAAGCACGATTACTGGCCCTAATACATTGGGCAGAATATGACGCCAAATAATACGCGCATCTTTTACACCAATGGATTGCGCTGCGGTGACAAAATCACGCTCGCGTAGGCTCATTACGTCGGCGCGTACTACCCGCGCCAGGCGTGCCCACGTAGTAGCCCCGATCACAAGTACGGTTGTGCTTAGGCTTGGGCCTCTCACCGCGGCTAGTACAATCAGCAAGCCAATGATCGGGAAGGCCATCAGCGTATCGATTAAACGCGAAAGAATGGTATCCGTCCAGCCGCCAAAGTAGCCAGCCGCCGCGCCAATGGTTACACCGATTACAACGGAAATCAGGGTCGAAACAAGGCCGACAATCAGCGCGATACGTGTACCAAAGATAACGCGACTTAGCAGATCGCGGCCTATATGATCCGCGCCAAACCAGTGATCCGCAGATGGGCTTGCGCCTCTCATTCCGCTAAATGCATCCTTGATTGGATCATAAGGCGCAATTGATTCTGCAAAAATTGCCATCACGCAAAGCAGAAGCGCGGTGATTAATCCAACCATAGCCATACGATTTGCGCTAAAGCGTCTCCACCCTTGCGAAAATTCAGACCGGTGCTCGGACTCGGTTGCTAGTTTAAGTTGTGCAGGAGTGCTTGCAGCCATAAGGTTTTCCAGCGAAATTGATAATACATAATAAGAAGTTAAAGCTAATCCGTTATTACGGTATCGTAAACGGTAACTCTTTTAAATTTAGCCGCATAATCCGCCAAAAACCTATCGTGGATCGCGCCGATCTGATAGGCATCATGGGCTGCAATATCATCGAACAGAACGACAATTGCATAGTCGTATGTGCTGTCGATCATGTTGCGTGCGGGCGTTGTGGCGGGTGTTCCGTAATATGCGTGCATCACATTTGAATCGGTCATCAGAAGACGCAGCCCATCGATAAATGCGTCCCGCCCAGTTTGATCAATGTTATCGTGCAGCCAAAAATATACGTTATGAATAATCACAAATTTCGTTCCAACTAGTTTAGCTTCCAGCCTTACTCTACGCGAATGCGTGGATCAATGAAGGCATAGACCAGATCCGTTAGCAGATTCACGGCCACAACCAAAATAGCCAGCAGAACAAAGAGAGATTGGACCACCTGATAATCTAAGCGGAAAACTGACTCGGTTAGCAAACGCCCAATGCCTGGTACAGCAAAGACCGTTTCGACAACGATTGTGCCGCTCAACAAGAATGCGATGCGTACACCAATTACTGTGATCACCGGAAGCAGCGCGTTGCGCGCGGCGTGATTGAGGATCACAAAATATTCGCGCAGTCCTTTGGCACGAGCTGTACGCACATAATCTTGGTTAAGCACATCCATCATTGCGCCACGCATGACGCGCGTCAGCACGGCCGTCTGTTCGGTTGCCAGAACAATGACGGGCAGGATATATCCATGCCACGAGTTTAGCCCGTATGGGGGCAGCCATTCTAGATAGACGGCAAAGATAATGATTAGCATCAGCCCCAGCCAAAAGTTAGGCATGGCAATGCCCAAAGCTGACCCGATAGAGGTGCCGTAGTCCCAAGCGGAGTTGCGACGTAATGCGCCCATAATGCCAACGGGCAGCGAAACCAATGTGGCGATTAGAAAGGCGTATAGGTTTAACTCTGCCGTAACCGGGACGGCCCGCCAAATCAAATCGCTTACGGGTGTGCCGGGCATACGGATTGACTCGCCCATGTTGCCCAGAAACATATTGCGCACCCAAAGAAAGTACTGCTCGTGATAGGGTCGGTCCAGCCCCCACCGTGCCTTGATCGCCTGAATCTGCTCTTCGCTAATGCGCACACCGCTATCCTCGCCCAACAAGAATGAAGTAGGGTCACCGGGCATCAGCCGCATAATCACAAAGGTGATAATGCTGATTAAGATAATAACAACAATCCCTTGCAGGAGACGAGACGTAATATAACGTAGCATAGGCGCGCTTTGTCATTCGTTGGTAACCGTTCAGCCCCACCCGCCGGTCGAGTGTCCACGATTGTTTATGAGTGTAGAGAAACCAAGAGGGGGCTGAACGGTTACCATTCTTGTGTAGTATGTACTAGCTACTAGCTACCATACAGTTTGTGGATAGAAGAATTTTACGATTTTGTCATGCCCGAGTGCTTCCCCACCTACGTGAGCATAAGCTTATCAGGCATCCATATCATTGAGCATCCGTAGATTCCCGACAAAACCCTTCGGGATGATAATGGGTACCAATGTGTACGGTTGCTAGTAATATAACGAATTCGGTTTAGGAATTACTCAGAAATCTTAGCCATTTAAGTCCCATTCTTCAGCACGGAGATAGATTTCATCCCCCGCAACTGGTGATTCTGGCAGCGGTTGGATTCTTTTCGAAAAGACGTTCAAGCCTTCATCTACTTGCAGATAAAGACAAGGAACTTCCTCGGCCCAAATTTCTTGGATTTCATAATAAATTGGTTGGCGCAGCGCTGGATCAACGACCTGTGTACCCTGCTCGATTAATTCGTCGATGCGGGCGTTGCTAAAGCTATTCCAGTTGTTGCCGCCTTCACTGTGTAACGTCACAAACGGATCCGGCTCTGGCGTAGTGCCATAGGTCCAGTTAAAGAGTGAAGCGTCCATCTCGCTAGCACGAAGTGCTTCTAAAATCGCAGAGATAGGCGACTCGGCAAGCTGCATATCGATACCAACTTCTGCAAGCATCAGTTGCACAAGCTCGGCGATGGGACGGCGTGCTTGGTCACCCGTTAATGTGGTGCATGTAAAGGAGAGCTTCAAGCCATCTTTTTCACGTACATCGTCATCACCCATTACCCAGCCAGCATCGTCGAGCATTTGCATGGCGGTCTCTGGATCATAATCGTATTTTTTCGTATCGGGGTTGTAATAAAATGTATTTTTTGGCGAAAGGTTAGTGTGTGCAATTTGCGCAGCTCCCCCCCACAAATCGTCAATAATGCGCTGTCGATCGATTGCGTGCATCATTGCTTGGCGCACCTCTTTTTCGGCCAATTGCGGCAGGGTTGTATTCAATGGGAAATGCTTGATCGAATTAGCGAGCGTTCGAATCACGTTAAAGTTATCGTCGCCCTCCAGTTCGATGCTATCTTCCGTCAGCAAGGGCCACGTAGCAGAATCCGCATCGCCCGTTTGAAGCGCAATCATACGCACCGATGGCTCGGGCACAACATCTTGGCGGATCGTATCAATAGTGGGGCGACCTTGCCAATAATCGTCAAATGCACCTAGCTCGGTAAATTCGGCTGATTGCCACTCGATCAACTTATATGGGCCACATCCAATTGGCGCTGTTTTGTAAACATCCTCGCCTACTTCGGCATGGTAAGCAGATTGGACAATTGGCGTCTCACCAGCATTTGAAAGCAACGCAGCGTTGACTTCGGACATGTTCACAACGACTGTATTGTCATCAGGCGTATCTATTGACTCAACACCGATGAAGTCACCGGTGATACTCGTTGCATTATCGGGATTGCGGTAATAGTCCCACGTGTATTTAACGTCAGCAGAAGTCATAGGCGTCCCATCGTGGAAGAGAACGCCTTCTTGGAGCGCAATTGTGTAAGTTAGACCATCTTCGGATACATCGATCGATTTTGCCAGAAGCATCTCCATCTCGGCAAATTCATCAAAAATAACCAGCGGATCGTGAATGTTGTAGATCAAAACCGCCTGTACCGTTGGCCCTGTATCATCTGGACCAAGGCCAGCAACTTCTTGGTGACCAACCCACACCATTGTGCCGCCATCCATACTGGCGCTTTCACCATCTGCTGGGGCAGCGCCTGTGTCACCACCTGCGCTCTCATCTGCTGGCACGGCACAAGCTGCAAGCAGGGCCGTCATCGACCCTCCAACGACGGCGCTTTTCATAAATTGGCGTCGAGTTAACGCAAATGCACGTTTTACAATTATATCGTTATTGCTCATAAATCTATGCTCCTAAAATTGAATTTTGAGGTGGGTTATCATCTGTAGACAAAGAATATCTATTATAATATTAGAAGGTGAGAGGCGTCTAGAAGGATTTTGTTCAGCAGTCATCAAGAGATGCCATCGCAGCTACATTCAGCTGGATATATGGAACTATATGGTCAATGCAAACCATAATGGTAGCCCCATTGCTATCTTCTAAAATTTATGATATTCACCTGAATGACAAAAGATGTAGAACACTGAACGAAAAAGTTAAGTTTAGCCAATTATTTTAGAATTGGACTTTGAGAAGTTGCTGTACATAGACAGACCAGCATATTTTGGTGTAAATCTTGAGTAACTAAAGACACCAGGAGGTAAAATTAAAGTAATCAACGGATAAATTTAATCAGGTAGGAGTGTAGCATAGGGTGCAGGAAGATGTCAATTAAAACGAACTTTTTTGGTGCGATTTCCATATCACACTTTATGGTAAACGATATATACTGTGCCATTAGGGCAACATCATTGTGGATCCTCTTTGACATTGTGGCAGGATAGCCATCGCTCGTGCAACATAGAAATCGTTTGCATCGATATTGTCTTTACTCATAAATTTACCCTACCTTAAAATGAACCCTACCGCTCTCCAAACCATCTGCGGACGGCCTCTATTTGAAAGCAAACCTGCCCATCTTTATTTGTTAAGATGCTGCGCCGCACGAGTTGCTGCAACGTCTTTGGTCCCTCCAACTCGTCTGATATGGAATCAAATTCTTCGACAGTTGCATAATATCCCGCACCTTTAATGGCAAGCCACCTGAGTGCGAAGCGACCATCTTCATCAACTTGGTTTAGCTCAATATCGGCAAAAAATTGCTGGCCGCGCTCCAACATTGCTGGGATCACTTGCTCAACGTCCACGGCGGTGGCAAGATGGCGCTGTGCATGTGCTTGGCGATTTTTGTATGCGACAATTTCCATGCAGAGAAGCTGCACCAAATAGGGATGACCCTGAGTTAAATAAAGAACATGTCGGACGGCATTTGGCTCATAGCGTAGGGGAAACTCTTGAATGGGCGATTCGATCAGCTGGCGCGCTTCAGCTTCTTCCAGATAGCCCAGCTCCACAACTTGTGCATTGATCAAGTAGCTAGACCAGCGCCGGAATTCATCCAAAGTGTGTGATCCAGAAAGCAGCAGTTTAACGCCGCGACGGTGCTGCACAATGTGACGCAACATGCCCAGTATGGCGCGCTCTTCGAGTACGCCAGCGCTCAATGATTCATCCAACGCTTCAAACTCATCTAGAGCCAGCAACACCGTTTCGTGTCCCTCTTTTATAACAATCTGCCCCACTTGATTGAGCCAATCATCAAAGATGGTAAAAGGCTCTTGTTCTAGCGCTTCGCGGCTTATCTGTGGCAGCGTAATTTCGTTTCTTGCTGCGGCTTGTCGAACACCCCTTGCAAACGCGTGCAAAAATCCAACGTTGTTACTAGCAAGAGAAATTGGTCCTTGCAAGTCGACCACGAGCGGCAAGATGCGACGCGGCAACATCCAATTTAGCTGATAGAGAAGGGAAGTTTTGCCCATGCGCCGCGGCCCGTAGAGTAAAACGGGCGGGTGATCACCGGTGCGTAAGATGTCTTCAACATAGCGCGCGATGTCGGTTCTCCCTACAAAGATCTCTTGCCGCCGTGTAAGCGGAACGCCCACAATGTACGGATTTGGGATTTGGCCGTTGGCGAGCGAGAGATGGTCCAATTCGGCAATGTGATCGGTCACAACTTTGTGCCACTGTCGGGCGACAGATTGATAACGGACGGCCAATCGATCTCTGCCATCGCGCGCCAGTTCGCTCTGTAAGTTTTCCAGTGCGTGCGCCACGCTGCTCAGCACTAAGCGTTGATTGTAGGGGCTAGGTTGTGCGAGCGCCGCCCCCACATCTGCGCCAAGTCGAGCAAAGTTGCGCAACATCAAGCCAGCAGGCGTAGAGAGCAATCCGGCAGCGGAATCATCGCTGATGCGTGCCAATGACTCCACGCTTTTTAATGCTTCTAAGCGCCGTGCATCCAATTCTATGCGTGCCGCCTGTGCCGCCCACTGCTGTCGACTTTCGTTAACGAGCTGGAGCATGGGTTCGCTTTGGGCGCTATGCTGCTCTGGTGAAGACTCTGCCAGATTAGGAGTTGCCGCCTCGCGTCCAGCCGCTAACACCAAATAGTCGCTCAGCTCGAAGAAGGGGATCTGCTGAATTTCGTCCCAAAAAACGGCGTGGTACTTTAACCAGCGCACGGGCCCACTGCCCGCGCTATCGAGTCGATAAAGTAGGGTGTTCCAACCTGCTTCGAAGAGGTAGGCCACGGCAGACCAGATCCAGCCGAAGGTGAGGCCGCCGATGATGAAGGCAATTGCGAGCAGTAGATTTCCCCAAAAATCAAAGAGTGTAAAGATGCGCTCATATGCTATATAGATTGCTAGCCCACCAAATGCTGCGGCCACAAAAGCAGGCCACGTACCCACGAAGCGACGCGTCAATGCAAACGGTAATGCGGTTAATACAAGAAACATCATCAGGCCGACAGCGTTCATACCAATCAATAATTCATTGCCGCCAAATTCTAGCCCATATTCTGAGCCAGTGCGCCCAAAGCCCACAACAAATAAAATAGCTGTTCCCAACCCAACCACGATTGCGCGCCATACGCTGCGAGACTGCAAATATGCTGCTATCCCTAAGAGCAGCAACGGTTGCAGTGCAAGCACAATGCCAACTGAATTTCCGGGTAGGCTATTTGTCTGTCGGGCCTGGATAGTCGTTATGATTAAAAATGTTGTGGCAACCATAATCACCGCGCTGGCAATTAACCCGATGACGATACCACCGATTTGGCGAGACAGGGCTTCTTGTAATGTGTGACGTGTGCAGTTGGCGCTCACAACAAGAAGTACTGCACTGGTCAGCCCATAAAGATGAGCGTAGCGGACGCTGGTGATCATATCGAACATGAGCACCTGCTGTGGAGGCCACAATAAAGCTGCGCTAGTGCCCACAATGGCGATCACCGCGATGCCTGCCGCCGTGCTCATCGTCATGCCGACGGTTAATCCGATAATAAGCATGAATGAAAATGCGGCCAAAACGCCATCAATCGAGCGGCCAAAGATGAGATGCATGAATACAGATGCCCCAAACAAAAGTAGCGGAAGCAACAGGTAGCCATTTACGAATACTCGCCACATGATGGGTCTGCGCCACTGTTCGCTTGTTACTTCTAAAATGCTAAAATCGAGTGGCAGATCGGGGTCGATACTGGCGACAGTGGTTTGCCATTTTGTGGGCCGCAGCAGGATATTTAATAAAAGCGCAAATGCGTTAGGAATATTCACAAGTTACTCTACAATTATTTGGCTACCGAAGGTATCGCGCAGTCGCTGAATGGCCACACCAACAGCTTCGCTGGCATTCAGTTCGCCGAGTTCTACACGGACACCTGTTTCGACTATGATTTCGCTATATTCGTTAATCTTTGGAAAGTATGGCGGGAGCCATATCAACGAATCGAGGGAAAGTTGCGACGAAAACCAATCTGGCAAATAGAATCCGCCATCAACAAATGTGATGAGTCCGCTCTTTTGACCATGTTTTTTGAGCAGATCAGAGTTGTAAGTAGCTGCAAATAAGTCGCACGCTGCCTCTTGGTTGGTCCGCCCTGTGGCCTGTGGCGCGAAGATGACATATTGCCCTGAATTAACTAAGCGAGTATACGCCATTCGATTCTTTGTAGTAGCTGGTATCAATGCAATACCAATCTGTTTGTTGAGCATAGCGGTATCGCTCTGCACATTTATATCGCCATGGTTTATAGTTTGATAGTCCATGGCTAAGCGTGGAAACTCCGAAGCATGGGCTTGCCAAAACAGCACGCGATTGTGGGCTGCGGCATCGCGCAAAATCAGTTTGTTACCCCAATCACCAAACGACGGTATAGCTAGGGTAGCATCAAGCAATTGATGTCTGTGCAATGCGGCCAAGAAGGAATAAGTCTGCTCTAGTGCATTATGCTGGATCAGCAACTGCTGGCGCTCTTGGTCAACAAACTGTCCACCTCCATGCACGTAAAGGCTTTCGATTGTAGTACGTTGGGCGCGATTTGGAATGAGCGCTAACCCTGGCTGGACGACGTTTGTTGCGACTGCTTTTCGTGCGGTAGCGATTAGATCATCCAATAGAAAGTCTCCACTGTCTATGCGCGCTGGCAGTTCGTCAATTTGAGAGTCGGTCCAACCGAGTTGAGCAAGTATTGTTTTGTTATAAAACAGAAATATAGCTTCCATGTCGATAGGAATACCCCAAGCTTGCCCATCGTCAGAAAAATTGGTCCAAAATTCATCAGGAATATCATGAAATTCTGGCTTCTTGCGGCAGTTGTTGAGCGAATAGAGGTGGCCTGCTTTCCCTAATTTTACAGCGGCCTGATTAAATAGATATGCAATATCTGGGGCATTACCGCGGGTGGACAGCTCCATAAGCCGCTCACCTAACGGCCCCTCATTTATCTCTAGATTATGTACGCGCACAGAGAGTGCTAAATCCGGTCGCTGGTGGGCAGTGACCAACGGTGCATAGACTCGCCAGCAGTACTGCCGTTCGGCAGTGGCCCACAGTTCAATAGTGGTTTTGCCTTCAGCCTCGGTTGGTGCCTTCGGTTCCAGCAGTGCCGGATCGATGTCGCAATGTACTGCAGCGGTGGGCGGTGTGTAAAGGACCCCACCGCAGCTTGTGAGGATCAGGCTGACGAGGCACAAGGAAGGAAGTAGATATCGTTTGTAGTGCATAGTGGTGGTTGGTTTGGGTTTGTACTTACGTAAGATGGCTGGGTTGCAGAATATTTAATCTTAGGCACGATATAGCTGCCCGTGCGAGAGGGTGTCATCTTTGCTCAGCTTTCTCCCCTCAAATATCCAAATGGCTCGATCTGTTCTATCGCTGCTTGCTGCCAGCGGTCGCTGTGCTCGTTGCATTCCAGCGCGCGCAGCCGCTCTTGGCAGCAGATCTGCAAAAGATAGGGCCACCGCTGACTTTGTTCAAGCATCCACGCTGCGTCGGCATCTTCGAATGGAATGGGTGAGGTGGCGATCAATGCTAATGCCTCATCTTGCGTGAATGGCCCCAATTTTAGTGTGGTAAAAATATTAAAGAATGGTGATGTTTTGCCCTGATCCTCGGCCAGGCGCATAGGTTGATCGTGGGAGGCAATGACAAAGGCTAGATAGCCGTCCGTTGCTTGGGTAAGCGCACGCAGTGCCCACCAAAAGGGTTGATCGAGTTCGGTTGCGGCCAGTCCTGCGCCCAACTCGTCCATCAAAACAATAGTGGGAGTTGTCCACTGACGCGCGTATGCAATGTCCATAAACGTTTCGAGCGAGCAATTATCTGGTGCGCTGAGACCAAAGCCAGTTAACATGTGACAAAGCAGACGATTTTGGCAGCGCATACGCGGGTCTTGAAAGTCAATTTGCACCCAACGATATATTGCGGACGACGGTAGCCAATCACTTTTTTGGTTTGGTCGCAAGTGGGCTGCCTTGGCTACAGCAATCGACCGCAGATGAAGAAGCAAGGATGTTTTGCCGCTGCGACGCGGTCCGATAAGCGTGATGTGAGCCAAGGGTGGAGTTTGCCACCAGCCAAAGATTCTCGCCAATTCTTCATTGCGCCCAAAGAAGAGGTGCGGTTGGGTAATGGGTGGCCCGGCCACAAATTGAGGGTCGATTGAAGGCAGTCCCGATGGTTGATAGCAATGCCGCGGTTCGCAAGATAGAATCACATTATTTTTCTCTGCGCCATACGCTGGGAAACGCTCCTCAAATTCACCCGACCGAATTTTCTCCATCAATTCTACGGTAGCTGCGCTAGGTTCAACACTTAGTTCGCACATCAGTGCTTCACAGCAGATCTCATATTGTGCCAATGCCGCGCCACGCTCTCCGCTTTGCGCAAACAATTCCATTAATCGACAGTGCGATTCTTCGCGCCATGGTTCCATCTGCAAGATGCGGCACGTGGTGGCAATTGCCTGCTTTAGATCGTTAAGAGCAACTGCGCTTTGGCTTATCATCTGTAAGACAGAGATCATCATCCCGCGTAGGCGTGCCTGCTGTGCAGTTTGCCACGCCTCGTACGCAGATGTATTACGCACCAAAAATCCTGCAAGAAAGTCAGCCTGATAGAGACCAGCGGCTTCGGTAAGCATATTGATGTCATTTGCCTGCTTGGCGCGCTCAATTTTTTCGCTAAACTCGACTGCATCGACCCAGACAAACTCCCCCATCAGTAGTGCCGCTGATTTTGTGTTGCAATGAAGATGGCCAGGCAGCGCGTCGCGTAGGTGCTGCAAGGCTTTGCGCAAACTAGCCCGGGCGTTTTTATCCAGCAGTTCTCCCCATAAAAGCGTGGATAATGTAGTACGCATGTGCGTTTGGCCTGTGGTTGCCAAGTAAAAGAGAAGTGCTTGATCTTTCGCACCTAATCCATTAACAGGTGTTCCATTTAAACAGATTTGGGGCGCGCCAAAAAGTGATAGCTGTAAGATAGCTCGTTCTGGAGTGGATTGGTCCTGTAGTTTTGGTGATTCCGTCATGAATTCACACTTTTGGAACGTTTTGGGTACGCCAGAGATACACACTGTTGGCTATAGTGCTTTGTACGAACAAGCGATTCTGGTTCAAGACACCTAAAAGGAGAGTTGAAATGCTGCGATTAACTTATCGAACGGTACAAATGTTATTTGATCGACAAGTTGTTTTAGCCCGTAATGACGGAGGTTCAACAACGGGCAGTGGAGGTGGGTGCTAAGGCTAACCCGGAAAAATAATTATATAGATTTTATAGGTTCTCTTAGAGTAGCTTATGGCCATACGGTATATTTTGCTTTTTGGAATGGCCTAAATAAACCGGCTGCTAAATAAGCTTATAGTGCATTCATCTTCGTGCGGATTCGTTCAATACCAATTTGATTATTCAATTTGCGGTGAACGGTTAACGCCTTATCAAAATATTCAATTGCGGACTCCGTTTGGTTGACGTCGGCATAGAGATCACCTAGATTTTGCCAAGCACTAGCCAGCCCAAGCTGATCGGCATATTCGTGAAAGAGCGATTCGGCTTTTTTGGCACACGCTTCGGCCTCTACCCATGCTTGTTTCTTATGGTGGGCAACGGCCATGTTGTTCAATATGCGTGGAATGTGGGGGAGTTCGCCGGTGCGCTGGGCAATGCGGTTAGCCCGCTGTAAACAGGTCATTGCTTCGTCGGTTGCACCCACTTCTACGTGCAGTAGACCCAGATTCATATAGCCCGAAAGCAGGCTGTGCTGATCGCCACTTCTTTTCCATAGCTGGCAGGCGCGTTCGAAGTGTTGGGTTGCTTGACGCCAGAGATGCTGACGAGTGTAGAGCATACCCAAATGGTTATTGGTGTGTGCGAGGCCGTGAGTGCTCTCTATTTTTTCAAAAATTTTCAGCGCATACAAATTTAATGTTTCGGCGCGCCAGCAGTGTCCACTCTCGATATAGTAGTATCCGAGGTTGGCGCATACGCGTGCAGTTTCGTAGTGGTTATTTTGCGTTTTAGCCAGCCGCAGCGCACGCCGATAGAAACGCACGATTTCGGGGCCGTTTCCTTGACGCTGCGATAGGCGGCCCAGGAGTGCGCTGATGGTGGTTTCGCCGTTAATGTCGTTGGCGTTTTGCGCGGCATCGATGGCCCGTTCGAGAATGGTGCGCCACACGCGCCAGTGGCCGCGACGCTCCATGTAAGATGCCAGCGCGGTGATCAATTTTTGCGTTGGCAACCACGCCCGTTCGTAACGCAGACCGTGGTTGATTAAGTTGAGAATTCCCTCGCGATTGTCGTCAAGTTGCTCTGCGTCGATTTCTTGCAGGGCGGGATGCTCGTGCCAATAGTGCAGCCCATTTAAAATTGTCTGTTGATAAAAATCGCGCCATGAGGGCGATTGGTTCACGCAAAGCTGCTTTGGCTTGTGTTGGATCTCGTTGGCTAAGAATGTTTCGGTCAGGCGGTGAAGCAGATAGCGCGGCTCAAAGAGATCGCCACCCACGTGTAGTAATGATAGGTTGATCAGTCTTGAGAGTGCGGATTGAAGCGTCTCTTCGGGCAGTTGGGTAATTGCGCAGAGTTGTCGGTAGGTTGCGTTTTGCAGCAGCGGCATGATGCAGAAAAGCTGATGGCTGGGTTGATCGAGCAGTTGCCACGATTGCCAATAGATGTACGTGTATAGCTCTTCTGTACGTTGGCTCGATGCGTCTTGCAACTCGTTTAGTAGATGGTCAAGTGGTAGAAAGTTTAGCTGACCCAGAATCAGATTGAGCGTGAGCGGATGGCCACCGGTGACTGCGTAAATTTTTGCCAGCGTCTCATCTGTGGCGTTGGTTAGGCCATGAATGCCGCGCATTGTGCCTTCATGCCGCAGCAGATCGAGCGTATCATTCTGGCTCAATTCGTTGAGCGTTTGCGAGTAAATGTCTGCATTGTGCGCCAGCGAGTAGCGGCTGGTAATCAGAAATTTGCTGGGGTTTGCAAAGGCACGTAATGTGGGGATTAGTGCTTCGTAGTCGGCGACTGTTTCTAGATTGTCGATCACGATTATCGTTGGTTTTTCAGCCAGAATCTGATGCAGCAACTCTTCTTTGGCCGCAGGGGTGGATGCGTTTTGTTTAGTAGCAACAAGTTGAAGCAATATTGAGTTGATCAGTTGCTCGGCATCGATGGCGGCTCGATTGATAATTTGCGTGCCGCTGCTGGGCTGGAATTCTTCTTGTTTGGCGCTGACCCACGCTACCTGCTCGAAGTGGCTGGTTTGGCTGAGATCATTGAGCAACTCTTGTGCGAGGGCTGTCTTGCCGATGCCGCCAAGGCCGTCAATTGTAACAAGCCATGGGCGCGCAGGCGCAAGCAAACGTGTACGCAGTGCGTTGTGTGCGGTTTGTGTGCCAAAAAGATGCTTAGCGGCTCGCAAGTCGACGCGCAGATCGAGCCATGCGGGTAGCTTGAATCCGATTGGGATTATGGCTGCTGGGCTTGATACCAGCTTCTTAGTTGGGTGAAGCGGGTCGGTTTCGAGTTGCCTTGAGCGGATCTCTCTATAAAGTTGTTCGGTTGCTTTGGATGGCGGCACGCCCAATTCTTCTTCGAGCAGTTGCCAACAGCGTTCGTAGTGACGTAGGGCTTCTGCTATTTCGCCATTTTGAAAGAGCAAAAGCATGAGTTGACGGTGAGATTCTTCTCGCCAAGGTTCGTATTGAAGTATGCGCTGCGTGACATCAATTGCCTCTGGTAAATCACCACGTTGAACGTATAGTTGGCTTAGCCGTTTGAGGCTATTGAGCATATTCTCGCGCAGTAGCGCTTGTTGTGACAGGTGCCACGCTTCGAATTCGGACGCGTTGCGCACGTAAAATCCAGCAAGAAAGTCTGCGCGGTAGTGTTGCAGCGTTTGCTCTAACTCCTCAGGATCTTTGAGGTTGAGCGAGTGGGCTAGCTGATCCTCAAAGGCAAGCACGTCTATCCATACGTCGACATCAGTCAAGAGAGCGACAGAATGATGATCAATTGTGAGATGGTCAGGCAGAGCTTGACGAAGCTTTTGTAGCACTTTGCGTAGATTTGCCAGTGCTCGTTTTTCTGCTTTCTCGCTCCACAGCAAATGGGCCAACGCGACGCGCGGTTGACTCTGACGCGTTAGGGCCAGGTATGCGAGTAGCGCCTGTGCTTTGGTCGGCAGATTATCGATTAATTTGTTATGGACGCAAATTGTAGGCGTGCCAAAAAATCGCAATTGAAGCGTAGGCGGTGCGATTGTTGATGGTGCGATTGCTGATGGTGCGATAGTTGGTTGGGTAATACGTGAAGTAAATTGGCTCAAGTTCTTTCCCCTTACAGGCTAGAACAGCTTTGGCTTCTACGTACAGCTTTGGGTTATATAGATCGAAAGTTTAAAGCACTAATTATATATAGAAACTTCGTCTGAGAAGATTTTTTCACTTTTAGTGTGGGATAAAAGGTGTTAAAAAGCAAATTGCGCTTCGAATTCACAGTGGTGGTTCAAAAATTCACGTCTAATTCACGTCCGATCCACGCGACACTTATTATACTGGCGGTACAGAAAAATTTAAGACGACAACATGATTTTACCAAGGAATCTGTTGCATGTCCATAAGTCCAATACCAACACCTAGCTCAACACCCGATTTATCGACCAATTCATATCGCATTTTTTTGCTGACTATTTGGCAAGAAGATCAAAACAACTGGCGATTTCTTCTTGAAGATCCGCGTTCTGGAGAGCGAACGGACTTTTCGGGGGTAAATTCGCTGGCCGCAGGGTTGCAGGACGTGATTGACGCAACTGATAGACTAACGGATCTCGATGATTAGCGTGATTCAGCCGAATCCCCTGGCTGTTGAACCAAGCTCGCTACAAATAATCAATCTTTCTATTTTAAACATCACATGTCTCAAGTTTTTGTAAAGTATCTATAACGTAAGGAGAAAAATATGAGCAGTCCTACCCTATCTCGACGCAGTCTACTCGCTGCTGGTGGTGCCACGGCGGCAACGCTGGCCCTAATGAACAAAAGTTTCCCTTCTTTTGCGGCTCCGCTTCAACAGGGTGATGAGCTGATTCCGTGGCTCGATCAGCCAGGCGAAAACCCAGTGCCAGAGCAAGTGACAAATATGCTCGACTGGCAAAATCTCGATAGTTGGACGACGCCGCCCGAACAATTTTTTACCGTTAGCCATTACGGCGTTCCCGAAGTTGATCTGAGTGATTGGCAGCTAGAGATTACAGGCGCGGTGGATAGCCCAATGACGCTTACAATGGACGATCTGCTAAGCTGGCCGCGATTAGAGCTAGACTTTACGCTTGAATGTTCGGGCAACCACGGCTTTGGCTGGAACTGGGGCCTAATCGGCAATGCCGCGTGGGGTGGCGTTCCACTGGCACCGCTGTTGCGCGAAGCTGGCGTTAAGGATGACGCAGTCGAGGTGGCTTTCTACGGTGCGGATGTGGGCGACGAGACAATCCGTGAGGTGACCTTTGAGCAAAACTTTGCGCGCAGTATGTCGATTGAAGATGCAACCAATCCCTTCAATATGCTCTGCTACGAGATGAACGGCGAAGCGCTACCCACGCGTCACGGCTATCCGCTGCGACTGATTGCGCCCGGCTGGTATGGCATTGGCAACGTCAAGTGGTTGACCAAAATCGAGGTGCGCACACGTCGATTGATGAATCGCTGGATGGCGCGCGATTATGTGACGCTGCGCCAAGAAGAGGTGGACGGCGAAACGGTTTGGACCGAGAGTTCAGTTGGCAAGGCGCTGCTCAAGTCTGCACCGGCCCGCGTCGTAAGCAGTGATGATGGGTATCGAATTGAAGGCGCGGCGTGGGGTCAACCAATCGGCAGCGTGGAGGTGAAGATCGACGACGGTGACTGGATGAAGGCCACACTCGATGCGGAAAATGTGCGTCGCTTCACGTGGCGCTTCTGGTCGCTCGACTGGGCCGATGCCGAGCCAGGGGAGCACACGATTACGGTCCGCGCGATTGATTCGGAGGGCAACATCCAGCCCGCCGCAGACAGTGAGTATATGATGAGTAAGGTCACATACTGGGAGAGTAACGGGCAGATTACGCGTAGTGTGGAGATTCCGGCATAGAACACCTCGCATTCCGAGAATGGACAGAACTAGCTGGTCCATTCTCGGAATGCGATCACGGGATGATAGTATCACCCACCCAGATCAAGCGAGCTAATTTTTTGCACTATGTCTAACCACCCTTGGCAGCCCCAAATTCTTGACCTAACCATTCCCTCCGATCAACAACAATTTGATAATCTCTACGCCGAAAGCAAGAGCTGACGCATTCACGGCACCATCATCCAGCAGGTTGAGGATCCGGTGCGCACGCGCAACCCGCGCTGGATCAAGCAACGTGTGGATGATACGTATGTTCAAGCAAAGATTGATGAATTGCTCAACGGTGTTCCGCTTAACGAATATAGGCGCTGGATCTATTTCCCGTGGTCAGGCGAGATGATTCATCTGTTGTCACGAGAAGAGTTTCGAGAGCTATTTGCATTGCCATATCCTTCATACATCTGCTGTTGGCGTGTCCGCCAAACAGGAGTCGGTAACGTCATTTAACCAAAATCACTGTATCAGGAGTGTATGACATGAGTATTGTTGATGTTTCAATTCCAGCAAAAACTGCTGCATCAAATAACAACCAAAAGGATCTGGCAAAATCACGCCGCAACGTCAAACTATTCTGCCCACCACCTTCAGCGAATCTCGACACACCGTGGACAATTAACATATACAGCGCAAGCCATGAACGGGATCGATGGGAGCAGTACTTTGGTCGACTAGGATTGAAATCCTAGCCTGATACAGGAAGCCTGCTGAAGACAGGCTGTTTTGTCCCATTTTTGGTCATGACAACAGGGCTTCAGCCTGTTTCTCATACCAGATGCCGTGTTTCAACCGGCATTTTGCACACAAATTAAAAGTACGCGATTGCCCTATCAACGGTATTGATCCAATTGGTGGCGTGCGGATTCATCAGCCGAGTTCGGCAGGTGAATTACCATTGCATGAAGAGCTTATGGACTATATCAATATGAAAGAATTTCGAGTCTATAGCAGCCGGCGTTTATCTGAAGGTATAACTCACGGTGGAAAGCTTTGGATCGATCCAAACTGTCGTTTAGCTGGGTTAGCCGCAGATCTTGCTCGGAGATGCTTTGTGATGTTTCTTGCCACCCAAGCAAAATGGTATTTGGGTGCTGGCAATCAGTATGTTCAAGATGCATGGGCTTCGCTAAGGTGATATGCGGCTCCTGAATTTCAGACTTTTCCATACCCTGATAATCGATATGATAGCTATGTTTTATGTGGTTTAAAAGATATATGGCCGTCAAATTTTAAACGGTGGGCAGCAACGCAGATTGATGGAGAAGGCCTAGATGAGCCTGCCCAGTAATTCTATACCAGAAGTATATCACAAATTCAAACAACGAAGTGCCCACCAGTGCCCAGGAGTGAACGTGACATTAAGATAAGTGTCCCTACAACATCGCCACCATTCTTCTCAAATTGTCGTGCCCAATTTGGATCCCCGTGATCACATCCTCGATCCCTTCGAACTCAATCGACAGTACGCCGTCGTAGCCCGCGCCGTGCATAATGCGCAAACATTGCATCATAGGCACATTGCCGTGTCCGATGATAGCCCCGCGCAGGTAGTTGCGCGCGCGACTTGTAAACCAGCCCACGCCCGGATCCACTTCGATGCCGGACTTCATGTGAAAATCTTTTGCGTGACAGTGGAAGGCATAGGGCATGATGCGGCTGACCGCGATAACTGGATCATCGTCGGCGCAGAGGAAGTTGCCCATGTCCAGCAACACACCAAAGTTCGGGTGATCGACTGCGGTGACAAGTTGCTCGACGCGCAGGCTTTCTTGGCAGAACCAGCCATGGTTTTCGATCATGGTTTTGATCCCCTTGCTGGCGGCGTATTCAGTGACGCCGCGACAGCCCTCGGCCAAACGAGGCAGCGCGGCAGCAAAACTTTTGAGGCCAACGTGATTGTCGGGCCAGCCATATGAAGCGTCGTGTCTCATGCCCGGTGCGCCCAAGATTTCGGCAACGTCAACTTCGCTCTTTAGGCGCTCAATTTCGGCCTGCACATCACCACCCGTTCCACTTAGAAAATCACCCCAAATTGTGTAATTGACAATCTTCATGCCGACGCGGTCCGCTTCGACGCGCAGTTCACGTGCATAGTCGGGCAATGTTTTCCCTTCGGGTAGGATAATTTTCGAAAACTCGATGACATCAAAGCCGATCTCTTTGGCCTTGGCAATGACTTCTTTTTGCTCCATTTGGCCAGATTCGACCAGTCGAATAAAGCTGTATGAACTGACGCCGATTTGCATTGGGTGATTCCTTTATTTCTTGATTGGAGGTGAGAGTCGCCTAAGTTGGAGCGAGGACGGCGTGACCTGCACATCTTGGTGGCACCCGATACGCAGCATGGAGCGCGGCACATCGCGTTCTGCCTCGTTTTATCGAATCACGTTGTCTTCGACGATAAGGTTGGTGCGCACCTGCTTGGGGACTTTTCTTCAAAGCCCATTTTCAAACCACATCGATTGCTCCTCAAACGTAGCTATAGTTGGTCCACGGCCAGAGACGCCCGTGAACCCAAGTTTACCGCATCAAGTCGCGTAACGCCCGCATTCCGATTACGTTGATGCCGCTCTTTTGCACGGCAGAGCACCACGACTCGGAGCGAAAAAGTTCGTAGTCAGCGACGCGGGCGGCCCAGTTGGGCATCAATGCGCGCAGTTCGGGTGAATCTTGTGACGGATGAATGATGAAGTAGGTCAGGCTGCCCGGCGGCAACGAGTCGATAATTCCCTGTGCATGGGCTTGGCGATCCGCAACGTTGACGAGTGGCATGACGTGGACTTGGTCGAAGATAGGCATCCCGCTGGTCTCTATTTCGGTGACAGCACAGGCCATGAATGTTGCGCTCTCATCGTCGTAGCCGCGTTCGATTAGTTGCTCTTTGGTGGAGCGCAGCACCAACGCGGGCAGTTTGTGCTCGAAACCGAGTTGAACATACTCTTTAAAGAATTGGGGGCAAAATAAGGTACCCATGTGCGAATCGATATGGGTATTGTCGATCCCAGTCGCAGCCGCCTGCGCTATCTGCGCAGCCATCTCTTGCGCAACGGCTGCGGGATTGGCGCGTGCCTGAAGCAGTGCCGATTGTCTATGAAAGTATCCTTCTTCATCCAGTAACCCACTTTCATCGTTGCGATTTGTGAGCGGCCCCCAACGCATTAGCTCCCACTCGCTGGTTAGAGTAAGGTGAACCCCAATATCAAGCAGTGGATTTTCTTTTTGCGTGCGAAATAGCTCCGCCGTGGCAGGAAACCACGGGCACGGAACCATGGTTGCAGCAGAAGAGAGCAGGCCAAAGTCGAGCAACTCCGCATAAGCAGAGACGGATGATTGGCACATCCCGATGTCGTCGGCGTGAAAGATGATGACACGAGCGTCAGTGGGCAAGCCCAATTTGATCAAGGCGGGGTTTATCATTATGTATGGGCTCCTTTTTTGGCATATAGCTATCCAGAAAGGTTGCGTCCCACCTCTCTTTTTTGAGATCTGGTAGGAAATTTTTCTGGGCAAGTGTAATAATTTGTGAATATAGTCTTTATGTTAACAGTCAATATATTTTACATGAAAGTTGTAAAGTGAGCTATTGATAAGAAATCTGACAAAAGTCTTGATTTTCAACTACAACTGAATGTAGTATACTACCCGCTCATCTAGCCTAGCTGACGCTTATTATATTTACCTCAGATGCACAGGAGAATTGACCAATTGTGCCAGAATTTATCTAGGTTCAAGTAACACAGTACAGATGCTGTTTCAGACAGCGTTTTTAAGAATGAAGATGCCCCTACGATTTATCCCCGATTGAGTGGGAAGATAAAGATAAGATTCGAAATTTTTGATCGACACACGGTGTGCGGAGCGCTGAGCTGAATGGATGAATTTAAAATTGATTTGAATAAATTGTCGCAGTTGGATGACGACTTAGAGGTCATTTATGCCGTCTTTAAGTGGTTACGTCCTAACGATGTGACAGAGGCGAATGTGGTTGAGGAGAAGATCCATCTGCTGGCACAAGCCATGGATGCGAACCCCGAACAGGCAACCACTATTCGGCAAAAGGTTCATACATTTATCGTCAATCTGCGTTTTCTGCCTCTTTACAGTGAGGTGGGTATTTTGCCTCGGCGCAACTTTACCGGTGAATTTTGGCAGCGCGTTTATGATAAGCTCATGCCCAGACCGCCAGTCACATTTAGCGCCAGAAACCTTCTTGACCAAGCCTTCGATCAACCCGATGACCCTGTATGGGTTCAAAACGTATCAGATGAGGCATGGTTACACCTCTATCATATTTTTGCTCCAGACGAGCCAGGAAATAGAATTAAGCGACATCTGCAAATCGAAGCGTTATATGCATTGGAAATGCTATCGATTTGGCTAGCGGCAGAAGAAATGGAAGATGAACTGTTACGGCTTGATCCGTCCATTGCTGACCATGACTCGAATTTTATTGCGCAAGAACGCGAGATTAGCCAATTTGTGGCCGCGTATCGCTCTCAATGGAATCCTGCAGTCGAGGAGCGTTCGGCCGACGCTGCGCATGCTTGGGTCATGTTACAACAATGTGAGGAGCAGATAAAAGGCTTTAGTCAACTCGCTTTGAACAAGGGCAGTCACTTGGATCTAACCTATCTTCTGGAACGCCTTGAGCAGACTTTGGCGCGCATTTACATGCTGTTAAATATCTTCGTTCCTAATGATAAGATTGTTGATAATAAGACGGTTGATAATAAGATCATTGAGAGCGAGACAGTTGATAACGACACGGTTGATAACGACACAGTTGAGCACAAATGCATAGCAATCTTTCGTGAATTGGTATCGGAACAGAATAACGAACGTAGCATCATCTATTTTATTCGGCAGACCAATCACCTGCTGGCCAAAAGCATTACCAATCACGTGAGCAAAACAGGTGAACACTATGTGACGAAGGGGCGCGGCGAATATATAGAGATGCTGTGGCATGGGCTGGGCGCTGGTGTTTTCATAGCGGTTATGGCGCTGATCAAGATTCGCATCGTAGCCACGGATCTATCAATGGGCTGGGCGACGCTGTGGATAAGCCTCAACTATGGGTTGGGCTTTGTCATCATTCACATATGCCATTTTACGGTGGCAACAAAGCAGCCAGCAATGACCGCGGCCTACATTACAGAAAAGTTAGAACATACAATCAATGGTTCGGTCGATCGGAAAGAGCTCGCCAAACTGATAATAGATGTCGGGCGATCGCAGTTTGCAGCTATTCTGGGGAACGTTGTAGCAGCTCTATCAACGGCAATGATTATTGGCGTTGTTCTCGGCGCGTTTACCGATGGAGACATCTTAAAACCAGAGAAAGCCGCCGAGTTGATGCAAAAGCAAAATCCGTACGCCAGCCTAGCACTCTTTTATGCCGCCATTGCTGGCGTTTGGCTCTTTGTTTCGGGGCTGGTTGCAGGCTATTTCGACAACCAAAGTCTCTATTCTGATCTGCCAGGACGGATTCGGCACCAACCACTGTTAATACGCATATTGCCATCTAATATGCGTCATGGGCTCGCAGATTATATCAGCGGTCACTACGGTGCACTCTGGGGGAACTTCTTTTTTGGGGTGTTGTTGGGGGTTACGGCCTACGTAGGTTATCTGCTTAACTTACCGTTAGATATCCGGCATGTAGCTTTTTCTGTTGCTAATGTTGGGTATTCATCAATTGTCACTTGGCCTGGCCTATGGATTTTTTTGGAATTTGTCATCTTTGCGCTATTGATAGGCGTTGTCAATCTCACCGTCAGTTTCGTCTTTGCGGTGAACGTTGCCACACGTTCACGTGGAATTCGTCTCGGCAATATTGGAGCCATTGTCCGCGCGTACTGGCGCGAGGTGCGCAGTCGGCCTTGGGAGCTGATTCTACCACCGATAACAGAAGCGAAGCCAGACCAACAACAGGTCCAATCTTGAAAATTTATAGGAGATTAGACAATGATAAAATATAGAGCCAAAGGTTCTTTTAGTCTGGTGAATCAAAATCAGTATTTTGGAGGCTGGTTGATGCTCGTCGACAGACCATGATGGCCTTCCCGGCAGAAGACTGGCAAGGTATAGCCGCAGTCAGCTTAGAGCAAAGATCAGATGGTCAAGATGCTGGATCGCATTTCGGATGAGCGGCTGATTTTGGGGATTCGCGCGGGCTGGTTTGAACGCGATTATGATGCATATGGTTTTTAGTTTGGCATAGCAGGAAATAGGCTGCGCAGTTTGCGTAAATCATTGCCCATTCTTAAGGAGCGGTGGGGAATAGATTTTCTTAAAGCCACGTGCGAGATCCCGATTTGTGTTGGCGGCGGCGAAGAAGTGGCCCTAGAAAATTACGGCTGAACATGCAAATATTTGAAACAGGTTTGGGCTAGCGGAAATTTACAAGCACAAGTGCGGCGTGCTGGATGAATAGTGTGAAAAGGTGAGGCGTCGATCCAAAAGAGATTGAACGTTCGGTGATATTTGGTGTTGATGCGGCTGATACAGCTGGTATTATGGACGAGTTGGCTGCGGCTGGCGCAACGCACCTAATCATATCGATTGGCGCTCCGTGGAATTTTGATGCAGTACAAAAATGGGTTGATTGGAGGGATTCGAAGTAATTATGTTTATTAATCTTAATACGGACACAATTGGTATTCGCGCCACGCTGGAGGAATCGCTTGAGCTAGCCAAACGGCATGGGTTTGCGGGTGTTGATTTTTCGATTGCCGAGGTGGCCGATTTAATCGACCAGACAGATGTCGATGCAGTGTTAGAGCTTTTCGACAATGCTGGGCTAAAGCCGAGTGTTTTTGGGTATCCAGTAGATTTTCGACACGATGAGGATTCGCTAGCAAAAGATATGGCCGCGCTACCGCGACTTGCTAAAGCAGCACAGGCATGTGGATTCAGACGTACGGCGACCTATATTATGCCTTGCGATGATGAACGTTCTTACGCTGAAAACTTCACCTTTCATGCTGACCGCTTGCGTCCTGGGGCAGAGATTTTAGCCGATCATGGGGTTTGGGTTGGGTTGGAGTGGGTTGGACCAAAGACGTTGCGCGATAGCAAAAAGTATCCATTTATTCATACGATGGCCGAAGCAATTGAATTGGGTGAAGCTGTTGGGACAGGCAATATGGGGTTGCTGGTGGATGCGTATCACATGTATACATCTCATGCGTCTAATGATGAGATTCTCGGCTTGAGCAAAGAGCAGGTGGTGAATGTTCACGTGAATGATGCGATAAAGGGTGTGCCAGTTGATGAGCAGTTGGATGGCACGCGCGATCTGCCTGGCTACACCGATATGATTGATTTGACTGGCTTTTTACAGGCGCTGCATTCAATCGGTTACGATGGCCCAGTTACGGCGGAACCGTTTAGCCAGCGCTTGCGCGATATGGCGGCTGATGATGCCGCGGCAGAGACGGGGCAGGCCATGCGCACGATGTGGGAAAAAGCAGGTTTATAGGTGGCGACTTTTCTTTTTCAGGGAGATTCGATAACAGATGTGGGGCGCAAGCGAGGGGTTGCGCAACCTAACAAGCCTAAAGCGCTGGGCAATGGCTATGTTCGTCTGATTGTTAACAAGCTTGTAAAGCGTACGCCGCAGAATCCACCCGACTGCTATAATCGCGGCGTTAGCGGTGATCGGGTGGTGGATTTGTACGCTCGCTGGAAGATTGACGGGGTGAATTTGCGGCCCGATTTGATTAGCATTCTAATCGGGGTTAACGATACGTGGCATGAGTTTGGCAGCCAAAATGGTGTTGAGATTGATCGTTACGAGATTGTCTATCGGCTGCTGCTGGATTATACCCTCGAAAAGCTGCCTACCGTGCAACTTGTTCTGTGCGAGCCGTTTGTATTGCCCTGCGGTGTGGTGACAGCAGCGTGGCAAGATGAGATGGATCAGCGGCGCGCAATTGTTCAAAAATTAGCACAGCAATACAATTCGCTCTTTGTCCCATTTCAGCAGATGTTTACTAACGCACTGGCGCAGCATCCGGCTTCGTATTGGGCAGAAGATGGCGTTCATCCAACGGATGCGGGTCATCAACTTATGGCGGATCGATGGCTGGATGTGGTTGGGCCGCTTTTGGCCTTGCCGTAAGCTTCACGGTCATTATTTTCCATATCAGACACAGAATTCATTCTGCTGGCCTATCCCACATATCTTAGAGAACCGTTTATGATTCCACTGCAAAAAAGTAAAATGGCCACAAAAACATAGAAGTGATAAAAAACTACTCTGGAAAGTTTATGGGCTTTTCAGGATCGTCTCAATATCTGGGGATCTAATATTGTTTACGTTGAAGTGAATCATCGTGAATTATCCATGTCGAATGCGTCGCATTATTTATTACTGGATTCGAGCAGGCAGTCCATTGAACAGTACAATGCACTCTGTCAACCACATGAGTCCGGTTGGACTATTTTATGTTTTTGTCGCTAACTCAAGGTTTTTGCGGTAGATCTATTTATTTTTGGAGAAATCAATGTATCGAATCGCCACATCGTCATGGGCGCTGCACGGCACGCTTGGACAAGTATATTACGAACATAATCAGGGCACTGTCACCAACACAGGCAAAGAACACTCGAACGCCATGTCGCTGCTGGATCTGCCAGCGCATGTTGCCAACGGTGGAATCAATGTGATGGAGATCTGCCACTTTCATTTTCCTTCAACCGAGGATAGCTATTTGGCCGAGTTAAAAGTTGCTATCAACGAGGCAGGGATCGACCTGGTCAACGTGCTGGTCGATACGGGCAATCTGTCGAACCCGAATCAAGCCGAACGGCAGCGCGACGTAGAAATGACCAAGGGGTGGCAAGATGTTGCGGCCAAGTTGGGTGTCAGCGGCGGTAACCGTATTGATTGTGGTACCGAGGCCCCTACCGCTGAAACGATGGCTCACAGTGTGGATTCATTACGAGAGCTGGCCGATCATGCGGCGGCGAGCGATCTGATTGTTTTTACAGAAAATTGGCGCGCCACCAGCCTACAGCCAGCGGATCTGATAGCAATCATGCGCCAAGTGGATCGACCGCTAAAGCTCTGTGTGGATTTTGGCAATGCGGCCAAAACAGAGGATAAATATGCTACGCTTGCAGCCTTGCTTCCCTACAGCAGTTCGTTACACTGCAAGGGTAACTTTACAGATGATGAGTTGGATTTGGCTGAATATCATCGCAGCCTTGATCTTGTGAAAGAGGCCGACTTTTCGGGTCACGTGTCGCTTATTTGTGATGAGTATGATGGGGAATGGGAGAAAGTGATGCAGCTAAAAGAGGCATTCGAGGCGTATGTGCCGCAGGGGAACGATAATTAACGCAAGTCGATCTAGCGTACGGCCATGATGGTCTCACTGTCAACCTGTCCAACAGTACGGATCTGATTTAGGCAGAACCCATATTCGGCTGAGCGAGAAGATAGCGATCAATCATTAGTCGCTGCGTAGCTCGATAGGATCACAAGCTTTGGGCGAAATAGTGCGAGCCAGCGAGACTCTTTCTATTACTATTTTGAGTAACCGTTTAGCCCCCTTTTGGTGCCGATACATCTACAAACTACCGTGGGCACTCAAACAGCAGGTAGATCTGAATGGTTACATATTTTCTCAATAAGTGACAGTGAACGCTTTGGCTTTACTTAGGCGAAGTGCTCAGCCTGCGCTATCTGCTCACGTTACTGAGAAGGTCCATATATCATAAGTGTAAACTTAAGAACAAACATTGTTAAATCAAGTCCAGTGAGTACGCCCCGTGCGAATTCATTGCTGACAAGAGCCGCACGAGGCGTGCTCACTGGACGGCTTAAGTTTACACCTATGGTGCATTATACTAAGACAAAATAGAAACGGTCAGGCGGTATCGGAGCTTCGATATCGCCTGACCGTTTCTACTTGCTTTTTACAACTCTTATTCGGTACCACTACTATTTCGGTACCACTATTACTCGGCACAACTCTTATTCGGCGCCACTGCCTGAAAGTACGGCGGGAATCGTGCGTAGGATGATGGTGATATCTTTCCAGAATGTTCGAGTTCGAACATACTCAGTATCTAGTTCCATCATTTCTTCGAAGGAAACATTTCCGCGGCCAGCAACTTGCCACAAGCCGGTAAGGCCAGGTAAGGCTTTTAGGCGAATATAATCTTCTTGCCTGTACTGAGCTACTTCATATTCAGGAACAGGCCGAGGACCGACAAGGCTCATGTCGTCAAGTACAATGTTGATGAGTTGTGGAAGTTCATCCAAGCTAGTCTTGCGAATAAAGTGCCCCATTCGCGTAATGCGGGGATCGTTCTGAACCTTGGCGGCTGCGCCCGACTCATTATCATTTAACTCACCATTGATCCAAGCTCGTACATGCTCCTGGTGGATGGCATCATCGGTGTCCACATACATAGATCGGAATTTAAAGATGCGAAAGGGTATGGTTTCCCAAATAACTTCCCCGTTGCAGATTGTTCGCTTTGAGCCAACTCGCTGTTGCCGATAAAAAACAGGGCCAGAGCTATCTAATTTTATTAAGATAGCAATTGCTATCATTACTGGTATGAGAAAAAGTGCGCTCAACCCCACTAGAGCTAAATCGAGCATACGTTTACAGTAGTGGTAAGTTGGTGTTTCAGCAGCAGTTTTACTTTGATTCGCAAAATCATTTGCGCTTGTCTGATTTGAGTTTATAATTGAGGTACGCATTTGTGAGTAGTAAGCCATAATAATATATTTTATAGTTCCTATTAATTCTATTTCGCTAGTTTCTACATACTTCGCTATTTCGTATAACTGGTTCTTATACTGGTAGTCATGTAGTCATCAATGTGTCCGAAGTTATGTTGATTTTACCGTAAAGGTGTATCGAAAAGGCTTTCAGTTTCCTAATAATAAAATGTCGATCCACTGTCATTGTATTATTTCTTCAGATTTAGGTAAGCTAAATTTGTCGAGTTTACTAAATGGCTTTATCAGTTTATCATTCTATATAGGCTAAACCAGAAAAGTAATTATACGGATTTTTAGCGATTTTTTAGTTTAGCTTGCGGCCATACCGATATTTAATTCTTGGGAATGGCCATATTATAGTTATATTTTCTATATTATAAAATAGATACTGTGTCTTGCATACTGGCGTGGGTTTATTTCGTAGTTTGTTGTGTAGTTTCTAAGTACTATTTCTATCAGAAAAAAGTAATAAACCAGTATATTATAGTGTTTAAAATTCCTAGTTTTCTTATATCTTGGACTTTTCTTTGGAAGGGAGCAACCATAATGAGTATATCAGATGCACAAATAGAACAATTTTATGAGCAAGGATATCTTAAAATTGAAGGCTTGCTAGACCCTGTTCAAGACCTAGATCCGATTATTGAGGAATATAAAGATGTATTAGATCGGCTGGCATTAACGCTTTATACTCAAGGGCGAATCGCATCTATCTATGATGAACTCCCTTTTGGTGAGCGTTTCATCAAAATTTGTGTAGAGACAAATGAAACCCATGCCCAATATTTTGATTTTTCGCTACCGCAAGGGAATGTCCAGACCGACACACCTATTTGGGTAGGGCCAGCCGTTTTTCAAACAATGACCAATAGTCGGCTGCTTGATGCTGTCGAGTCGATTATCGGTGGTGAGATCTATTCGAACCCGGTGCAGCATGTACGCATCAAGCCACCCGAGTATTTGGTGGCAAAAGATGAAGTAAGTGGGGAAGCCAAGCTCGGTGCAACCAACTGGCATCAAGATAATGGCGTAATTTTAGAAGAGGCAGATGAATCTAATATCTTGACCGTCTGGTTTCCGCTTACTGAGGCACAGGTAAAACATGGTTGTTTACAGGTATTACCGGGTAGCCATCGTGAGGGGATCTATGCACACTGTCCGGCTGGTCCTGGTGGTGTAGAGATTCCAGAAAAAATTCTTAGCCGAGAGAGTGCGCTTTCTGTCCCAATGGCGCGCGGCGATGTGCTCTTTTTGACAAAACGCACTGCGCACGCATCGCTTTCGAATACGAGTGATGAGATCCGCTGGAGCTTTGATCTACGCTACAATCCAATCGGTCAAAATACCGGTCGCGACATCTTCCCTGGCTTTGTGGCACGAAGTCGCCAGCATCCCGAAAGTGAATTACGAGATCCCGCTGAGTGGGCGGATTTATGGTATCAAACTCGCGCGCATATGGCCGAAACACATTACAATGAGCGATTTAATCGCTGGGATGCGAATGCACCTGTCTGTGCTTAAATAACAAAAAGATGAAAAAGCTGACAAGGCGACGTATTGCACGCTTCTTCTTCTTCCTTTTTATGCATATACGACTCCACGCGTTATACAGCCTTTAGTATAACAAGGTGACATTGTTAAGTGCGAATATTATACTTAAAAATGTCACCTTGTTAGTTTTGTTACTTCATCGGTTTTTAACCTCCTTACCAACCTGAGCATTCCCTATGCGCTTTAGTCTCCGCTTAAACAACGATTTGCCCGTTGCAGCATACATTGCTTTGGCACAAGCTGCCGAAGCCGCTGGGTTCAATCAGTTCTGGGTCTCGAATGATCTCTTTTTACGTAGTGCGCTGCCCATCTTGGCCGCGGTCGCGCAAAAGACAGAGCGTATCGAAATTGGGACCTGCATTCTCAACCCGTACACCATCCATCCATCCGAAATTGCTATGGCAGCCGCGACGCTGGATGAGCTAAGCGGCAATCGCTTCAATTTGGGATTGGCGGCAGGCGCAAAAGATTTTTTGGCGTGGGTTGGCCTAGAGCAGACAAAACCGCTGGCCGCAGTACGCGAAAGTACGGATGCGATCCGGCGTTTGCAGCGGGGCGAGGTGGTCGAGGCAGCTAGTCGATTTATGCAGTGGGGCAAGGATGCTTATCTACGCTTTGACGCGCCGCGCGTGACGCCGGTTTACGTAGGTGCTATGGGACCAAAGATGCTTACATTAGCGGGCGAAGTGGCGGATGGCGTGCTGCCGCTGCTCTTTCCACCCGAACATTACTTTGGGGTCAAACCTTATTTAGAAGCGGGCATCCAACAGCGTGATCCTACTCTGGATCCGCTGGACTTTGCGGCGTGCATTTGGGTTTCCCTAGCAGATGATATTGCGGAGGCGAGACATATGCTGGCGCAGAAGATCGCATACTATGGACCGTCGCTTAGCCCTCTAATTTTGGATCGACTGGGGTTGGTGCAGGCCGATTTTGAGCCAATCAAGCAGGCGATGTTTGTTGAGCGCGATGAGCCAAAGGCGATCAGATTGATCGATGAACGGATGTTGCGCATTGGGGTAGTCGGGCAGCCAAAAAATGTGATCGAACGTTTGGAGCCGTTGGTTGCCGCCGGTGCGCGCCATCTTAGTTTTGGCCCACCGCTGGGGCCGGATCCGTTGGAAGCGGTCTGGCTGTTGCGCGAGGTGCTCGAGTATTTTCAGACTGTGGAAACAAGTGACAATCTATGACCTCATCGTCTGACGATTCATCATCCGATTTAATTCAATTGAGCGATTTACCCATGTTGATTCCAGTGCTGCTGTTTGACAGTTTGCACTTTATTTTTGCACGTATGTTGGTGCCCTATGTTAGCCCAGAGGTAGCGGCTCCGTTTGTGATTCTGGTTGCGACAGTGCAGATTGGGATCTATGGTCTAGTGGCAAAGCGGCTGAGTTTGGATGCGCTGCGCAAACATTTTTGGTTTTTTGTGACCATTGGGGCACTGATCGGGACAAGCACCTATCTGACCTATCTGGCGGTAACTTTCATTGACGCAGGCACGGCGTCGATGTTGAGCAAAGTTTCTACTGTCTTTGGTGTGGGGCTTGGCCTGTTTTGGCTACGTGAAAAGTTTACACCGCTTCAATTAGCTGGGACTGCTGTTGCGATTGTGGGCACCTTTGTCATTGCGTATCAATCCGAGGCACAGTTGCGCTGGGGTGCGCTAATCATTTTGATTGCGTCGTTTAGCTATTCGTGCCATTTTGCGGTGGTCAAGCGCTACGGCAACAAGATGGATTTCGTAAATTTTTTGTTTTATCGCATGTTGTTTACGGCGATTATATTGTTCATTGGATCGGCGGGTCGAGGCATGTTGGGCTGGCCAACGATGGCTGGCTGGCTTGCCATTTTAGTGGTTGGAACAGTTGATGTTGCGCTAAGTCGGGCGTTCTACTATGCAGCGCTACGTCGACTGGATATGAGTTTACTGTCGGTGATTACGACGGTCGGTCCGGTGTTGACAGTTGGGTGGGCGTTGCTCTTTTTCGATACGCTGCCAACGGGTCAACAGTTAGCTGGGGGCGTGCTGGTGCTGATCGGGGTGCTGATTGTGACATTGAAGAAACGGGTGTAAAACGCTGGGGCGCAGAGCAAATAGTTGTATCAAAAAAAATCTCACAAATCGATGAACGTTAATCAGTCAATAAGTCAGCCGCCCATTTTGCCGCTTTCCCCTTCAGTAGGGGAACTGCCGGACGCGTATAATCAAGCAGCAGATCATAACCTATTATGTTGTAGACAGTTATGAAGGCTGGATGTAAATCTAGGGCAATATTATCTTCCTCTGGCAGTAGCGGGACAGGTATTGTTGACAATGACTGACTAAGCCCGATTTCCCAAATGTCTGTCATTGGGCGGCGGTTCAATAACACCAACATTGGGGTAGATACTTTATGCTCTTAGTAGTGATTGCCAAATCATCTGGCGTGTCGGTCACAGTCCGCCGCATAGATAGTGCAACATAACGCGGACGTAGTTTAGGTACCAATAAACGAGCAATTTTGGTACAATATTGTGAATAGAAACTCATCCACTCATGCCCTTCTAAATATGGATCCATACCTGGGAATGGTGAGGGCATAATCTGCTCCATGAATCTATCTAATAGCAACTCTCTATCTGTAGGTTCATTTTAGCACAAACGTTTTATTGATTTAATAGAGTGGTATATATTCGTACATATTGACTATTGTCTCCATCTAAACGTGCGTGTGGATCATGCGGCGGGCGAACTGCTTTTGCGTAGCCGTGATCGTCAGCGCGATCACGAAGAATGCGGACTGTGTGAGCACGATTGACGCACCGGAGGCAACATCTGCATAGAAGCTGATGTAGAGGCCAAGTAGGCCTGTCAACGCGCCAAACGCAGTTGACATGAGGATGATGCGGTGAAAACTATCGGTCAGCAAACGTGCGGTGATCGCTGGAATAACGAGCGCAGCCGCAATCAGCGTGACCCCCAAAATTTGCAGCGAGGCAATCAGCGCAGCGGCAAGCAACAGCGCAAAGATAGTCTCAATCCATGGGGTGCTGACACCATAAACTTGGGCAACTTCGGCGTCGAAGGTGGTAAAAAGCAACTGCTTGTAGAGGAAGAAGATTGTGATGGCAATGGCGACTGAGACACCAAGCATAACCCAAATGTCGTTGGCCGTAACGCCTAGGATATTGCCAAAAAGCGCAGCATCGAACGAGCGAGTAAAGCTACGATAGCGACTGATCAGCGCGACACCGATGGCAAAGCTAGCGGTCGTGACAATGCCAATCGCGGCATCGGCATTTATTTTGGTGCGGCGCGCGGTTTGGTTGATTAGCAGAGCCGAGATAAACCCCCACAGCCCCGCGCCGAGATAAAAGTTCCATTGAAGCACATACGAAACGACGGCCCCACCAAAGATGGCGTGGGCCAAGCCGTGTCCAATATAGCTCATACTGCGCAGAACGATATAAACACCGATTAAGCCGCAAAGCCCCCCAGCGAGGACGGCAGCAATAACGCCGTTACGAAAAAATTCAAATTGAAGGGGTTCGAGCAGTATATTCATAGGTTAAAAGTAGAAATAATTGCAAAGTTAAAATTAGATTCGGGCTGGTGACTCATCTGTAATTGGTCGGCCATTTTTTTTCTTGAGCGGCTTTACGTTTGGTTGCATGACTTTTTCGATGACAGAGTGTGCGTCGGGCAGATGACCAAGCACAGGATCGGGGATCACCTCGCGCAGGGTGTGGCTATGTGGACGTTGATGCACAAAGATCATGCCATCTTGGCGCATGACCATCATGTCGCTTTGATAGGTCTGGTTGAGGATTTCCGACGTGAAGATCTCTTCGGGCGCACCCTGTGCAATGATCTCTTGGTTGAGGCAGATAACCCACGGAACGTGAGCGGCTGCAAGGTTTAAATCGTGCGTTGTCATGAGAATTGTCATGCCATTCTGATTGAGATGAAGCAGCAGATGCAACATACTTTCTGCTGTTTTCATATCCACACCAGAAGTTGGCTCATCTAGCACAAGTAGATCGGGTTCAGCCATGAGCGCACGCGCCAAAAAAACACGCTGCTGCTGACCACCAGAGAGATCGCTAATATGATCTTTCGCCAGTGCGTCAATCTCGAGCTGTTGCAGCACGCCAGCCATCTGCTCACGATCCGCACGGCTGGGCCACGGCCAGATCGACGCGTTGCGGATCCGCCCCATGAGCACCACCTCTTCGACCGTCACTGGAAAATTCCAATCAATCGTGTCCACCTGCGGCACATAGGCAACACGTCGCGCCAGTCGATCACTTTGTTGTTTGCTATGCTGCTGTACATTCATCTTGACAGAACCGCGCACAGGCTGAAGCGTCCCTAGAATCAGCTTGAGCAGGCTTGTTTTGCCTGCGCCACTTGGCCCAACTACTGCGGCAAGCTGACCGGGGTGTAAATGTAGATCTATTTTCTTTAGAACCGGATGATGTGTATAGCCAAACGTCACATCACGTAGTTCGATTACTGGTTTCAAATTTTTCTCCAAGGAAAGGATCGCAAGGTCGCAAGGTCGCAAAGTCTTCTAGCAACTCTAGGTGTACTGGGTTTTACCGCATTTAGTGATTTTGGGCCATTCAAAAAAATATTATTAAATCTACAGTATGGCCGCAAGCTAAACCAGAAACATAATTATATGTATTTAACAGCTTTCTGGTTTAGCCTTACTGTTTACAGCCTTTTACTGTGCCTGCTCGACATTTTCGTCGTTGCCCGGAATGTTTGATTTATCGAACGAAGCAATCAGCGATGGGTCGCCGCCTAACGCCTCGGCCATAACGCGCAAGTTTTCGACCATCATGCCTACATACGAATGTTCTGGATCGCCCGGGGAGCCGGGCAGATCGTCATCGCGTAATTGATCGACAAACTTTACATCCGCCTCTTTGGCGATCTGCTCCAGCACGGGAGAAGGGAAGACCTCGGAGCCGAAGACTGCGGGTACCTCTTGTTCTCGCAGTTGCGTAATGAGATCGGCAACCTCTTGTGCAGATGGTTCTGCGAAATCAGAGGGCTGAATCGCACCGATGACGGTCATGCCGTAGCGGGGCGAAAAGTAAGCCCACGAGTCGTGATAGGTTAGCAAGCGACGATTGGCTTCGGGGATGCTGTCAACAGTCTGCTGGATGGCAACATCGAGTTCGTTGATGCGCTCTTCAAATGCGTCATAATTGGCGGCATAGTAGTCTGCGTTGGATGGATCGCGCTGGCTTAACTTATCGCGCGCAATTTCGGCATATTTTAGCGAGAGCAGTGGGTTGGGCCACAGGTGCGGATTGGGGCTGCCTTCTGCTTCGGGAAACGAAAAGTCGAAAACGTATTCGTCTGGCGAGACGACGAGTTCGCCCAGCAGCACAATTTCTGCACCCTCTTTTAAGTTGGCTTCGGCCAATTTGCGCGTCGGCTCTTCAAGGTTTAGGCCATTGATAAAGACAATATCGGCCTTGGCAAGAGCGAGCGCATCGGACGGGGCGGGTTCAAAGGTATGAGAGTTAACGCCCTCGGGCACAATCCCCACTAGCGTTACGCGGTCACCCGCAATGTTGTAAATAATATTTGTGACGGGTGATACGGTTGTCACAACATTGAGTTGGGCCTTCTCATCATCTGCAACCGGCTGCGCTTGTTCGGCGTTGGTTCCACATGCAGAGAGAATAGCAAACAGCAGAAAATAGGACAAGCAGGTGAATTTGTAAAGATAGTTAGTCATTTTAGGTTGGGTTCTTGGTTACAAAGGTTTTAGATAGAAATTTTTGGAGTTTCGCACATATGTTTTATAGTACCGCATAAGCCGCTCAGACTCTGTGGAAAATATCACAATATCAACTTTATGACGAATCAGGTGACATACATCGTATGAATGTAGAAGATAAATTTGTTACAATTCGACCAGCGAATGAGTCTGGTAGTGAGCCTAGTACGCTGAGGCTGCATATACGTGATTGGGAGCCAGATATCCAGTCGAATAGTCAGCTGGGGCAAGATTCGAGCGTGCCGTTTGTGCTTGTTCACGGTTTGGCAAGCAATGCGCATACGTGGAATGGGGTGGCGCATCGATTGGCGGCGACGGGCCATCGCGTAGTGGCAGTGGATCAGCGCGGCCATGGGTTAAGCGACAAGCCAGATGACGGCTACAACTTTGACTCTGTAACGGATGATTTGGCGCTGCTGGTTGCCGAGTTGGAGCTAGAGCAACCGATTATTGTCGGCCAATCTTGGGGCGGAAACGTGATGCTGGCACTGGGTGTGCGTCATCCGACATTGGCGCGTGGATTGGGATTTATCGACGGCGGCATGATCGATCTGCAAGCGCGGACAGATGGTGATTGGGAGCAGATTAAAGTGCGGTTGCGCCCACCCGCGCTGGCCGGTACGGCGTATGAGTTGATGCACGAACGAATGCGCTCTTTTCATCCCGACTGGAGCGATGAGGGCATTACGGGTACGTTGTCGAATTTTGAAAGGCTAGACGATGGGACGATACGCCCATGGCTTTCGCTGGAGCGTCACATGTTGATTTTGCGTGCGCTGTGGGAGCAACGGCCAGTTGAGCTGTATCCACAGGTGTCGACGCCGGTGTTGATTTGTCCGGCGCGCACAGGTTCGGATCAGGAGCAGATTTTGGCAAAAGAGAAAGAGGTGGCAGCGGCTCACACTGGGTTGCCCAAAGCAACGGTCCACTGGTTTGATCAGACGGATCACGATATTCACGTGCAGCGCCCAGAGAAGTTGGCGAATCTGTTTTTGAAGCACGCGTGGGAAGGGATTTGGGCTAGATAGGGGAGTTTGCGTTGCGGAATAATTGGCGCAGAAGCCGAAAAGATGGGCCGCTATTCTATATACATATCCAAAAAGCAGAGATGGGACAGACCTTTTAGAGAGCTACATCCAGCGGTAATAAAACGAAATTATATTCAGCTCTGCCATTCGTGACAGAGCGCTAAAATAAGGAATAAATTGGTATGTCAGGTACAAATGGAAGGTGTGAACCTGGTCTGATTGTGTTGCTTGGATCGGGTGAGACGTCGCCCAGTATTCGCAAAGTCTATGATTGGTTGTTCGAGCGGATGGATGCAAAAATTGATGTGGCAATCCTAGAGACGCCAGCAGGATTTGAGCCAAATTCATTTGATGTGGCCGATCAGATTGGCATCTATCTGAAGAAGCATCTACAAAATTATCGCCCAAACATTTCGATCATTCCTGCACGCAAAAAGGGGACTGAATTTAGCCCCGATGACCCATCGATTTTGGGGCCGCTGTATGGCGCAAATGTGATTATGATGGGACCGGGCAGCCCGACCTATGCGGCGCGTCAGCTTGCTCAAAGCGAGGCGTGGGACGCGCTGCAAAGCATGAATCGGCTTGGCAAGACGATTATTTTTACCAGCGCGACGAGTATTGCGGCAAGCGTCCATGCACTGCCAGTTTACGAGATTTATAAGGTAGGCGAGGAGCTGCACTGGAAGCATGGGCTAGACTTTTTTGGTGCGTTTGGGCTGTCGCTCATCTTTATTCCGCACTGGAACAATAACGATGGCGGCAGTGCGCTGGATACGAGCCACTGCTATGTAGGAACCGACCGCTATGACCAGTTAATCGCGCAGTTAAGCCACGATCATGTTGCGGATCATCCCAGCAGCCACATCGACCATACGGTGGTTGGAATCGACGAAAATACGGCACTGATCATCGATCCGGTGGCGGCGACTTGTCGGGTGATGGGGCCGGGTGGCGTCACAGTGATCCGTGATGGGGGCGAGAAGCACTTCCCAAATGGCACCACTTTTGATGCATCCGAGTTGGGGGATTTTAAGATCCCTGCGGCGGCTGACGGCATTGATCCGGCGGCATGGGCGCGCACAGTCGAAGGGGTCGATGTGGCGCAGCAAGCGAAAGAGTCGGTTGCCACCCCGTCAGACGAGATTATGCGTTTGGTGGCAGCGCGGGTCGATGCCCGCACAAACAAAGATTGGGCCGGGTCGGACGAGCTGCGCGACCAGATCGCGACGCTCGGGTGGACGGTTCTCGACACGGCGGATGGTCCAGTTTTGGAGTTACATACTACAGCGGATTAACGAAATCACCAGATTGAGAACTTGGTCACCCAACGTACATTGCCATATCAGGGCAATCGCGTACTTTTGTGAACTAGGATTGAAATCCCAGTCTGGCATGGGAAACAGGCTGTAGCCCTGTTGTTTTGCCCCATTTTTTGCTATACATAAGAGGGCTTCAGCCCGTTTCCTGTAGCAGATGTCGGTTTCAACCGGCATTTTGTGTACACATGTAATGTACGCGATTGCCCTAATCGCCATCCCACTTGGCGTGGTCGGCCCAATAAAAATTTTTTCCGTTTCATTAATCCGCTGTAGTTTTTTGATACGGCACACTATACCAGATTGAGAACTCGGTCAACCAACACATATTGCCATACCTAATTGGCATGATCGGCCCAATAAAAATCTGTTCCATTCCACTAATCCGCTGTAGCTTTTTGACACTTTTGTGCTAAATGAGCAAAAAACAATGAACCGAAACGCCGCCCTCTATCCGTGGTACATCTCGCTCTTCGGGCTCATGGCCTGGCTCCCCATCTTTTTTCTCTACTTTAGCGAACACCTCACCCTAGCCCAAGTTTTGCGGCTCGAAGCCATCTACTACGCGGCGGTTGTACTGTTCGAAGTGCCGTCGGGCTACTTTTCAGACGTAGTCGGCCGGCGGCCAACTTTGCTGATCTCGGCGGCGAGCATGAGCTTGGCCTATCTACTCTTCTTGATAGGCGGCGGCTTTTGGCTCTTTCTGCTGGCCCAAGTCTTGATCGCGGTTGGTTTCGCCTTCAAATCGGGCACCGATACCTCCTTCCACTTTGATTCGCTGGCCTCTCTCAATCAGGCCGAGGAATATGGCCCGCGCGAGGCGGTGGCAGGCCGCAACGGCATGATCGCCTCTGCACTAGCCGTCTTTATCGGTGGTGCGCTCGGGCTAATCGATCTGCGGTTGGCCTATGCGCTCTCCTTAGTTGGCATGTTGGGTGCACTGTGGGTCGTGCTGCAATTTGAAGAACCGGCCATAGACCCCGGCCACAAAGCGCCTAATCCCTTGGCGCAATTAACGGCCTGCATTGGGTATGCTCGTCGTCCTCAGCTCTTCTGGCTTTTTGCCTTCATTATTCTCATGACCATTCTGGATCACGTGCCATATGAGTTCTATCAGCCCTATTTGGATCTACTTGGGCGCGAGGGCAATGCGCTCTTCTCTGGCCGTACGCCACTGATTGCGGGCATTGTGATGGGTATCTCCACGCTGCTTGGCGCATGGGTTGCGGGCAGCAGCATCTGGATCCGCAAGCGCATTGGGCTTGGCGCAACAATGCTCTTGGCGACCGCAATCCAAACCGTGGTGATCACCATGATGGGCAGCGTGTTGAGCGCGTTTGTTGTGCCGCTGATCATGTTGCGCACGGTGCCGATGGCGCTTTCGACCGCGCCGATGAACGCGGCTATCGCGCCGCAAGTTCCACAGGCGCAACGCGCCACCTACTTTTCCATGCAGAGTCTGGCCGGTCGGCTGGCCTTTTCGCTCACGCTCCTCCTGCTTTCAATCGCCGCGGCGGGTGGATCCGTGGAAGAGTGGTCGACGCTAGCGTGGATGTTGCGCGCCTGTGCGCTGCTGGGCGTGGTCGGGTGGATCGGGCTGTGGGCAAGTCGGTCACGAGTGGGTGTGGGGTAGGCGCTGGATAGGCGTCACCTGCGGCTTCGACCAGATTGATCAGTCAATCGCTCAGCCTCCGGCTCGGTCACGAGACCCGTGATTATTCTTCGCCACATACAGCGGAGGCTGAGCTTGGACGGAGTCCGATAGTCGAAGCCAAAACGAACTAGTGCATCATCCACGCTAAAATTTGGGATTATTTCCTGTGCGTCAATCCCAAAATTATCGGTGATTACCCATAAACATCGAATCCTGCGGAGAAAGCATCGAAAGGTACACGCAGTTGGGGCATAACTCATGTGCGACGCTCTGATTTGCAATTTTTGGGACGCTCGCTCTCACGGATACCAGTGCGACGCACACTTTCTTGCGGGTAACGGGACTAGCGTGCGCGCAGATGAGACTTGCGCGCGTCGCATTGACCAAGGCTTGCCCCGAATGCCCAAAATTGTTTTGTCAAAGCGTCGCACGCGGGTCCACCAAACAAGCATCGGTCCTCCTGTCTGAGACTTATGGGTAATCACCAACAAAATTAAGACTGGAAGATGCACTAGCAACCTCCTATTATTCCTCGATTGTCGAAAATCCAACACAACGCTATACTTACGCCAACAAACATTCATTCTGTTGGCGAATCCAAAAGAAACCATGACGCAAAATCCTATTACCACCCACCCTCCCGAAGCCAGAGTGATCCAAACGCGGCCGCTTGATACGCGATCCAAAATGATGCGCGCCAAATTTGCCGAAACCTACGTCAACCAAAGTGAGCAGATGGACAGGTTGGCCGTACAGCTGATCACGCTGGAGATCGCCATTCCGGGCATTTACGCATCTGTGCTGCGCCTGATGGTTGGCGAACAGGGAACAATACCTGGATCCAACTGGCTCGTTTTCATAACCTTTGCGCTTTGGTCGATTGCGCTTGGGTTGACGTTATGGAGCCTCTTTCCGCGCGAGTGGACTGTGGACGAAAATAAGATTGCGGGCAACCCACAGCACGCGGATCCCAACTTTGCGCTGGAAGATGACCGCCGCAGCGCGCTATCGCTAGAAGAGTTCTTCTTTCAAAGCGCGCGCCACAAACGCCGCCTGTTGGTTGCAGCGGCCGTTGCGTTTTGGCTCGGCGTGATCAGCGCAGCGTGGATGCTCTTCTAACGGCCTCAATCCACAAAAATAGACCACAGACTTAACCCACTATTTCAGACGAACTGCAAGCTTTACAAGGAACCTTCACATGCAAAAACGACATACATTTCGATATAGCTTTCGATGCTGGAACAATCAGTGCGAAGAAACCTACAGTCTGCTCCGCGACATCAACGATCTCTCAAAGTTGGTCGTGGCCTGCCCATTTTGTGATGCGGAAGCTGTCGCGGATCTTGCACCCCATCGCACAAAGAGCATCTCCATCATGCGTGGTGACAGCAAAGAAGGCGAAGAAACGCTCGACCTGACCGAGATCATTCCGACTCGAAAGAAAACCGCGGACGATGACGAGTCACTTGCCGAGGAGTAACGTCACGTCAAATTACGAACGTCAACATGGTTCATTTAGATAAAGAATCAATTCGCAAAACGTAGGTGCGATTTCCTTATTTAGGCTGTTTATTTACACACATAATCGAGACCACCCCTAACCAATATTCAAACAGGAAACCGCTATGCCAGCACTCATAAGCGCAAACCCATTCATCATTCGACCGCCAGATGACTTTGTGCAGAAGCACCACAACTTGCGCCAGAACGGCAAAACAATTGCGCGCGCTTACGCCAACAACCAAAATATGACCGACGAGATCTTGCAGCAGATGGGCTCGCAGCTTTGGCAAACGCTCGATCACGAACTGAATATTGCAGCGGAGTTTGAGCAAGCACGGGCGCAAGCGGGCAACCAAATTTTGCCCATTATTATCGAAAGCAACCACGCAGCGATCCATCAACTGCCGTGGGAGACGCTGCACCATCCAGCGCATGGCTTTTTGGGCAAAGAAAATGGCTTTACGCTAACCCGTAGCCGCGGATCAACCAGCGCCGCGCAAATCGACCCACCACAGGGACCATTGCGAGTGCTGCTCTTTACTGCCTTACCCGATGATCTGGATGCGGAGCGTTCGCGCATCAATGTGGAAGAAGAGCAGGCGCAGGTGCTCGAAGCGTTGACCCCGCTGATTGGCGACGGGCTGGTGAAGTTGATTATGCCTAACGATGGGCGCTTTGCCACGCTGGAAGCGTTGCTGCAAAACGAGCAGCCGCATTTGGTCTTTTTGGGCGGGCACGGCAAGTTTGTGGATCCCAAAATCGCTCAACCACAGTCGCCCGACGCGCCGCCCTTTTCGATCTTCCAATTTGAGGATGACGATGGCCGCAGCGATCTAGTAGATGAAACTCGGATTGCCGCGGCTTTTCGCGGCACAAACGTGGGCTGCGTGGTGCTGGTGGCATGTGAATTAGGAGCCACTTCGACAGGCTCAGCGACCGGCACTTCGACAGGCTCAGTGACCACTGCTGCGTCGGAGGAGTTGGCCTATGGGCTGACGTGGAAGCTGGGCGAGATTGGGATCCCCCACGTGATTGGGATGCGAGAATCGGTGCTGGATCGGGCGGGGACGCTCTTTACGCGGGCTTTTTGTGATGCGATTGCGCAACGCGCGCGCGTGGATGTGGCGGTGCAGCGCGCGCGGCAGGCGATTACGACGCCGTTGAAGGATGAGATTACGCTCAAGAATGACGCCAGCGGATTGGCCGAGCAGAGTTTGGGGCAGTGGTGTTTGCCCATGCTGCTTGCACCCGCGCCAGAAAGGCCGCTGATCAACTGGGACTTTGAGGCGCAGCCAGCCAAAGAGAGCCAGCTTAACCAAACGCTGCAATCGATTACGCTGCCGCCGCGCTTTGTGGGCCGCCGCAGCGAATTGCGCCGCGTGCAGAGCGACCTGCGCCGCGGCAAGCGCACGCAGTTGCTGCTTACTGGGCCGGGCGGGCAGGGCAAGACGGCCTTAGCGGGCAAGCTGGCGAAAGATTTGGCGCGCGATGGTTATGAGGTGCTGGCGTGGTCGGCGCGACCCGAAAACTTGTGGCAAGATTTTGAGTTAGAGATGGAGTTGCTGCTGAACGAAGAGAACATTCAACGCTATAACCGCGTCAAGGCACAACGCGACGATGTGGGCGAGCGCGCCCGCTGGCTGCTGCGCCTGCTGATGCAGCAATTCAACAATCGGGTGGTCCTCTTTTTCGACAACCTCGAATCGCTGCAAGATCCACAGACCCAAGCGCTGAGCGGCAACCCCGATCAGCGCGACGATGGCGACCTTGCGGCCACGATTTTGGCGTGGATCAACGCGGCCCAAATGCAGACAGCCAACGGCCTGATTCTGCTGCTTACTTCGCGCTGGCGGCTGCCCGATTGGCCCGCGACAGACGAAATGCGGCTGGACCGGGCCGACTATGGCGACTTTTTACAGATGGCGCTGCAGCTGGCCGAGCAAGATAAGTTGCCCACCAGCTTTTTGCACCAACGCCCGCGGCTGCGCCAAATCTACCAGGCGCTGCACGGCAACGGTCGCGGGCTGACCTTTTTTGCCAGCGCGCTCGAAAGCTTCGAGAGCAGTGCCGAAGAAGAGGATTTTTTGCAGAGCCTTGCACGCGCTGAAGAAGAAACGCAGATCGACTTGGCGCTTGAATTACTGATTGCCCACCTGCCCGCCGACGCCCGCGAGCTATTGGTGCGCATGGCCGCCTACCTTGCACCCGTGCCCTTTGAGGGTGTGCGCAAGCTGAGCCTCGACCTGCCCACGCGCGATCTGTTAGAGCGGCTGCTGACCGTTTCGCTGATTGAAGCTACAGAAGATAGAGAGTGGCAGAGTGTGGACTATGAACTTTCGCCGCTGCTGCGCGACTGGTTAGCCAAAAACGACCCCCGCCCACCCACCCCAGAGGAACAGCAGGACGCAGCCGACTACCAACTTTATCTTTATCGCAACGAACGATACACGCTGCCGCAAGCCATGACGGTACATCAGGCGCTGGGCGTGGCCAAACAGGTGGCAACAGGTGACCGCTTTGCACTCGACTATATTGTGGGGCCATTGAATCGGGCAGGACTATACCAAACGCTGCTAGATGATTGGCTGCCAGCGATTTGTACTTCATCAGATCGCCAAATCGAGGCTGAGGCGCTAGGCCAGACTGGCAAACAATATCTTCATATCGGTGGCTACGAGACCGCTCTCTCTTTCCTTCAACAATCTCTCGCCATTCAAAAAGAAATCGGCGACAAATCCGGCGAAGGCACCACACTCAACAATATGGCGACAACTGCTCATGCCAGAGGCGATTACGAGACCGCTCTCTCTTTCCTTCAACAATCTCTCGCCATTCAAAAAGAAATCGGCGATGTCTCTGGTCTCTGTGCCACGCTCTTTAATATGGGGCATATTCATTGGCAAAATGATGAGCAGCAAGAGGCAGTGGGTGCGTGGGTAACGGTCTATCGGCTGGCGTCGCAGATGGGGTTGGCGCAGGCGCTGGATGCGCTGGCGGGGTTGGCCGATCAGTTGGGGCTGGAGGGTGGATTAGAGGGCTGGGCCGCGTTGGCGGATCGGGCCGAGGGATCCAAAGATGAGCAGTAGAGTGATTATTGTTGGACACGGGGCACGGTTCATAAATGAACAAGAAAGGGTGCAATTGACCAGAAGGCAAGGTAGGTTGACAGCACTTTTGTGCCGCCCACCAAAGTTATGCCGTACCACAATTTTTGAGCAGACACATTCAACTTTGTAGGGACTTGGGGTCAGCGACATGTGGCAGCGCCAAATCTCCACATCCCCCATCCGCTGTCCCCGTGTCCGCACGGACGATTCAACACATGCTGGATCCATTCGGGCCGTAGCCGTGTTTGTTCGTCCGTGCGGAGACGGCATTGATGACGTTGCAACGAGCAGATAGGCAACACCACGGGACACCAACCCCACCTCCCTACGGATCGCCATTTTGTAGGGAGATGGGGTCAGCGACATGTGGCAGCGCCAAATCCCCACATCTCCCATCCGCTGTCCCCGTGTCCGCACGGACGAAACAATACGGCCATCGCCCCACAACGATTCACCCCGAAAACGACAGCACACCCTCGACATTCACGGCCACATCCACCGCACCAACGCCCCAGTAATTGGTCGGATGGTAGAGAAAAATCCACGGTGCATCCTCGTGCAGCAGACAATACGCCCGACGATAGATCGATTGGCGGGCCGCGTCATTTGGCGTGGCCGCGGCCTGATCCAGCAGATGATTGACCTCGCCATTAGCATACCCCTGCCACCACGGACCGGCCACATCGGAGTTGAGCTTCTCGCGCAGGACGCGGTAGGTGCTCAGCGGGCTAGAGTCGAAGCAGCACGCATCGTCGATCCGCTTCTCTTTGACCCTATGCGCGTACGCCGTGCGATCTGCAAAGTGGCGCAGCGTTACGTCGATGCCTACTGTGGCGAGATCCTCGGCCAGCAGATCGCCCAAGAGCGGCGCTTCGTCGGGCAGCGTTAGGGGCAGGTCCACGGTGAGACTTGCGCCCACACCCGCGCGATCGAGCAGATCACGCGCGCGGGCTGGATCGTGTGGGTAGGCGGGCAACGTTGGGTCGCAGCCAAAGTGGTGGGGCGAAAGCGGGCCATTGAGCCGCTGCGCACCCTGGCAGCCCTGCTCGATCATGCGGTCGACGTTGATGGCGTGGTTTAGCGCTTGGCGGAAGGCGCGGTTGGTGGCTGGCCCCCTGCTGGCGTTGAGCAAGAATGCAACGCACAGATTGCTCGACCGCGCGAGCGTGCCTTTGCCCGCAGCGTGGATCTCGTTCGCGCTGGCCGCAGAGAGATTCGTGACCAGATCCGCACTGCCGGAGAGAAAGGCATCGACGCGGGCGGCGCGCTCCGGCTCGGCCCGAAAGCAGAGAGATAACCCTTCGCGCGGCTGGCGCACGCTGGTTTTAATAAATGGTTCCAGCAGCACCTCGGTTTGACTATGCGCAACGAGCCGCCACGGACCCGTGCCAATCAAAAGGTCGGCCAATGGGGCCGCCACATTCCGTTCGCACAGAGCCCGCGGCAAAATGGGGATCGCCACCAGCAGATCAAGCAGATCCGCCAAGGGCTGCGCGGTGGTAATGGAAACGGTGTCGTTGCCCGCCGTGCGGATCGCCGCATCCCCCAGATAGCTCGCCCACACCCCCTCGGTGCCCAATTCGCCCCCCACGCTCGGATCGCACGCGCGCACGAGCGAAGCCACAACGTCTGCCGCGGTCAGCGTTGCGCCGTTGTGAAAGTGTACGTCGTCGCGCAGTGTAAAAGTCCACTGGCGGGCGTCGTCGGCAACGTGCCAGTTGGTGGCGAGTGCGGGCAAAAATTGTGGATCCGCTGCCGGGTTGGGGTTGCGCCGCACAAGGCAGTCGAAGATGGCGCTGAAAATGTTGAGTCGATTGCGGGCGTCGGTGCAGATGTGGGGGTCGGCTAGCGTGACGGTTGGCTGCAAAATGGTTTTCGGATTCATGGGATCTCGAATAAGGTGATAGAATTCTGGATATAGGCAATCTATCAAGGGAGAACGTTTTATGCAAATCGATGCAGGGTATGCGCAACAGCTCGATGCGGCGGACCCGCTGGCCGGGTTTCGCGATAAATTTGTGATCGACGACCCGGTGCTCATCTATTTGGATGGCAATTCGATGGGCCGAATGCCCAAGGCGACGAGCGCGCTGCTCGCCGATGTACAGGCCACTTGGTCCAAGAGGCTAATCCGCAGTTGGGCGGAGAAATATTTTTATATCGGGCAAGAGAGTGGCGCAAAGATCGCAAAGCTAATCGGTGCGCAGCCTGACGAAGTGATTGTGGCCGAGTCGACAACGGTCAATCTCTTTAAGCTGGCGACCGCGGCGCTGCGGGCGCAAGTTGGCCGCACAAAAATCGTCACCGACGACCTGAATTTTCCATCCGACATTTATGCGCTGGAAGGCATTTGCGATCTGCTGGGCGCGGGCCACGAAATTGAGGTGGTGGCGTCGCCCAACGGGGTCGATGGCCCGGTGGCAAGATTGGCCGCGGCGCTGGATGACGAGACAGCGCTGCTGACGCTTTCGCACACGGTTTTCAAGAGCGCGTATACCTATGATATGGCCGCTGTCACCAAGCTGGCGCACGATGCGGGTGCGTTAACGCTCTGGGATCTGAGCCACGCGGCGGGGTCGGTGCCCATTCACCTAAACGATAGCCATGCGGATTTGGCAATCGGCTGCACATACAAGTATCTTAACGGTGGGCCTGGCTCCAATGCGTTTCTCTACGTGCGGCGCGATCTGCAAGAGCGGCTGAACAACCCGATCCAAGGCTGGATGAGTCAGCAGAATCAATTTGATTTCGACTATACGTATAAAGCGATGGGCGGAATTGGAAAGTTTCTTACCGGTACACCCAATGTGCTCTCCATTGCGCCCATTGGTGTGGGGGCCGATCTGCTGGCGGAAGCGGGCATGGATTCAGTACGGCGTAAGTCCGTCGCGCAGACGGAGTACCTGATCGCCCTGTGGCGCGAACTATTGGAGCCGCTTGAGTTCACGCTTAATTCGCCGCAGAATGCCGCCCGTCGCGGTTCGCATGTGTCATTTGGTCATGTCGAGGGTTGGCGCATCACGCAGTGCATGATTCAAGAGATGCAGATTATTCCCGACTTCCGTGCGCCGGACAATATTCGTTTGGGCATTACGCCGCTCTATACAACGTTTGGCGAGATCCACGAGACGGTGATGCGCATGAAGCAAATTGTTGAAGAGAAACTATACGAAAAATATTCAGTGGCTGTAGAGAGCGTCGTGACGTAATGAACGATCCACTCTAGCAGGCTGTCAGAGAGAGCTAAATAAGCTAATTTTGTACTCAGAAAATTGCTCTCCCACAAGTTGCTAGAAAAACTAAAAATTCGAGGAAAATTATGTTTGACAGAAAATTAACAAGAAGACCGGCAGATGGTCCCCTTGGTGGTGTCGGTGCTGGACTCGCATTTTATTTTGGGATCGATGCAATGTTTGTCTACCTGATCTTGATTGGGTTGACGCTGCTTGCGCAATTTTACTTGCCTTTCGTCTATCTAGCTCTTTGGCTGCTTTTGCCAATCGAAGGGCGGCCCGACTTAGAAGTTGGGGAGCGGGTAAAAATTGGATTCGATGAGATGAAGTTTAAGGCCCGCACGATTGTTGACACGGTTATAGATAAGGTATCCAAGTTAGGGGTCAGCAATTAAATAGTTTTACAACAAAGAGGACAAAAGAGCGCATCCCAAGTGGGATGCGCTCTTTTGTCCTCTTTGTTGTTGCTGACGTTATGAACAATTAATCCGCGGGATTAGACTAATATGTGTGGCCTTGAAACTGACCCCGTCGCGCTTCCGACCGGCGTCGGCTGACAGTTGCGCTAATCAAACCAAAGAGGGCCACTAACGAAACAAACACAAGTCCCCAAAACAGGCGAACCAATTCATCATCGAAGCGAGCAACAAGCAGTTCCATTAGTGCTGTATTAGATTGCATGACAGCGAGGGTTAAGACAACGGGCAAAAACAGTAAAGCAGGTATTAATGCACCAATACATGCTTTTTGCCCTGAGGTTAATCCTTCTTCTCTGATCATTTTACCACCTCTCCTGTGTAGATACATCAACTAAAACAAGCATTTCTAAATAACTCGTCGATCTGATATAAATACTGATAATATAATGTGTCGAGAAAAGCTAAGTTTGTACTTCACAACAATTGTTTGATAGAAAAAATTCGTTCAAAGCTAATCGCTGCGTGTACCGAATAGACCGTACTTAATCCAATCATCAAGTAATGGTCATTAACTATACGTTTAGATGAATAAAAATGTAACGCTGTTATTTTCCAAACAGGGCTCTTCAACCATTTACATTTGGGTGTGATTGAGTAAGCTGATTTTATGATGCTGGGAGCGATGAGAGTGGGCGATGGAGAGAATCAGCTATGAGAAACTATAAAGTTATGATTAATCAAATGTTACAATATTCTAATAGAAATCATACTACAGATTTATATTATTGCAAAATCGCTTAAAAATTAATGATATTTTAGCATCCCACTACAGAGATAATGATAAAGATCCACAAAAATACAAAACGCAGTAGCTTTTTTCCACGGCTTCATGTCGTATAGCCCGATTGTAGCATGGTTTCTTCATTGCCTAAAACATCAAACGCCACAAAATAAAACGCCACAAAATAAAACGAGATAGACTGAATTAACTGGTAAATACTATGAAACACTCTAAATTAGATATTACAAAACATAAGGGCCAAGTGCTCGAAAAGATTATGGATTGGAAGCGCCAAGAGGTGCCCAAGCAAATGGCGCTTATGTCACTGAGCGAAGTCAAAGCATTCTCCCTACTCGCGCCAGATCCGCTAGATTTTGCCGCCGCGCTGACGGCAGAATCGGGTGCCAGCCTCATTGCAGAGGTTAAGCGCGCGAGTCCATCCAAGGGGCTTATTGCAAAGGAGTGGGATCCTGAGTTGATTGCCGATACATATGCCCAAAATGGTGCGGCGGCCATTTCTTGCCTAACCGATTTGCGCTTCTTTCAGGGCAAGCTCGAATATCTCACCTCAATCAAAGAGCGGCTTCGTACTGGTCCACCGCTGTTGCGCAAAGACTTTATCTATCACGAATATCAGATCCACGAAGCGCGCATGGCCGGTGCAGACGCAATTTTGCTCATTGTTTCCGTCTTAAGCGATAAGGATCTACGCACGCTATATCGGCTCGCCTACGCGCTCGGGATGCAAGCGCTTGTCGAGGTACACGATGAGCAAGAGTTGGCGCGAGCGCTGGCGATTGATGCACACATTATCGGCGTCAACAATCGGGATCTAAAAACCTTTGTTGTCGATATCGAAAATACGGCCCGTCTGCGCGCCCAAATTCCAGAAGGGAAAGTTGTCGTTGGTGAAAGCGGCATACGCAACGAAGAAGATGTGTTGGCAATGGCACAGATGGGGTGCGACGCAATTTTGGTTGGCGAAACCTTCTGCAAACTGCCGTCTCACGAACGGGGCAAAAAAGTGCGCCAATTTGTCGAAGCAGGTCGGATAGAAACAATAGAAGAAGATGCAGAAAGAGAAATAGAAGAAGATGCAGAAAGAGAAATAGAAGAGTAGGTAGAATAATCAGAGATGAAAACATTTATCAAAATTTGTGGTTTGACCAACATCGAAGATGCGCGGATAGCAGTAGAAGTTGGGGCAGATCTGCTTGGTTTTATTCTCTACCCCAAATCACCTCGCTATGTATCCCCTGCGCAAATAGCTGAGATTATTACAACAATCCAGCGCGAACAAGAAGAGAGCACTAGCGCAATGCGGTTCAAAACAGTTGGCGTTTTCGTCAATGAAAGCGCGCAACACATTGGCGATATCTTAGAAAAAACAGGGCTGGATCTCGTTCAGCTACATGGCGATGAGTCACCAGATATGCATCAAAGTATGCTGGGTGCATACCCACAACGGGTATACAAAGCATTGCGCCCAGCAGATGAAAGCGAGGCCAATGATCAAGCCGAGTGGTATGCCAAGGGTGATGCAATGCCATTCCATGAGAGACCAAGCTGGCTGTTAGATGCCTATGAAGCGGGCGTCTATGGTGGCACGGGTAAACGCGCCGATTGGGACAGTGCAGCAAAGCTTGCCAAAGCGTATCCTGGTTTACTGCTGGCCGGTGGCTTACGTGCGGACAATGTAGCGAAGGCGATTCAGCATGTCGGGCCTTGGGGCGTCGACGTTGCAAGCGGAGTAGAACGCGAACCAGGCAAGAAAGATCATCAGGCTGTACGGAATTTTGTAGAGGCTGTATTAGGGGTAAGGCCGTTAAGCTAAGAGAATTGGTACCTATGTTGTATCTTTTCAATAGAGACTGTCTCAAATTGTGCGTGCATAGCATAGTATCTAGCATTCAACTAATGCTACTATTTATTGAGAACTATAAAAATTCCATCCAAAAATATGATGGTATCGCACCGGCAGTCGTACATCAACCGTATTAATTCGATAGAGTTTCCAAAAACATATACTCTATTTTAGATAGACGACCTGTATTGTAACGATACCTATTTTGTGTAGAAAACGTAATGTAATAAATCATCGGCTCGGATATACTGTTGCTTATATATATTTTATTTTAATACGTATCTCCTTACACTGCACACTAGCGCTCAATGTTATTTAGCTTAAGACTAATCTAGAAAAATAATTATATGGATTTTATAGGTTTTTCTAGAGTAGCTTAACGGCCATGCGGTATATTCTATTTTTTGGAATGGCCTAATTAATTTGGCTGAAGATAGCATTGAGCATATAAATAGACAAAAAAATGTCTATTCCTCGAGATTAGGAGGCTTTCTAACCAAAGAAGTTTTATCAGTTGGCGAATCTATAAGGCTGCCCAAATCGTATAGACTAGCGTTAGGTCATTTAATCTATTATATAATTTCGACTATGTACTATTGAGATTATATTGACGATGTTACGTTGACGACGTTATTTATACACTTTGTGGTTTGCTCCCAAACTTGCCAACGAGAAGGAATCCATCAAACCATTATGCATGACTGCAATCAAACCGCGTATTTATGTACAGAGACAAGACGTACAGATACAAGACGAATATATCTTCCTCGAATCGTGCTTGTATCGCTCCTCATTTTTCTTCTGTCTACCATTCACAGCACGGCAGCACAATCCGCAACGACGCCTCATTCAGCCCAATCAGAGTCCTTTAATTCCCTCCACTCTTTCAACCCTGATGCGAATAATATCTTCGTCATTGGCGACTTCGAGTCAGATTCATCGTGGGATTCGGTTGTTCGCCAACAATCCAACGCACATACGGGTTCATATGCCGGTCAGTGGACAGATCATCTAAATAATCCAGAGGTGGCACGCAATTTTTCGCCAGCATTACAAGTACCAGATGGCCACAAATTTCAATTTTGGCTACACTCAGCCGTTGCTAACCGTGCTGTGGTTAACATCGTTTTAGAATCGAACGACTTAACATCGAATGGCATTGACATCTACATTCATGATCTAACTATTGATTGGACAGGTTGGCGTTTTTTCAATTTATCAATTGATGACTTTCGAGAAAATGGCACGCCACTTGGCTGGAATCAAATCCAACGAGTCCGCTTCAACACTAATGGATGGGGAAACAAACCTGCACCGGAGACCTCCCTTACATTTGACGATATACAATTTTCTCCAGAGATTATCAAAGCGACCTATTCGAATTCGCGCACGGTGAATGGGCGCACTGTGTGGCAGCACGAAGTAACGCTACAAAATAGTACAGGCACGGCTCAACAATTTGATTTGGCCGTGGAGACAATTTCAAATCAACCGTTAGAGATGAGTCTATCGCAGAGTTCTGCCACCATTGCGAATGGTCAAACACAGCAGATTACGGTGGATGTGGCACTACCAGATAGTTCGAAGAATCAGCTTGATTTACTCAACCTACAAAAAGTGGACTTCTCCATTCTCGTTGGGAATAAACGGATTGACAACCTTGTCATTGCCACGTATCCAGCCCTTCCAGCACACCCCCGGCTCTACGCGCAGGCAAAAGATGTGGCGGCGCTTCAGGCACGTTACAATGATCCACGCTTGGCCTATGTAAAGACGCGGCTAGCAGAACAGCTTCAAGCAGCAGAAAATGGCCGCTCGCCCAGCCAACGTGCAGACACAACCATCCGACGCAGTATCGAAGCACGCGCGTTTCTCTATCTCATTAATGGCGACACAGGGAACGGGCAAAAATCCGTTACAATGATGTTGGATTATCTTGATTCTCTTCAAAAACCATACGATACATTGAGCGAGGCACGTGAACTATACGAAAGCATTATCGCGGCGGCAATAGTCTATGATTGGTGCTATGATCTACTCTCCGATGCACAACGCCAAGAGATGATAGCCGGTATTAAAAAGTTAGCGAGCTTTTCCGAATTTGGATGGCCTTTTGTTGAGAAGACAACCTACCTAACTGGTCATTTTGGTGAAGATGCACCCGTTGCGTTGCTTGCCGCAGGGATAGCCACTTTCGATGAAGACCAAGAGCTATTTAATAAAATCTATCCAGGCTTTATAGAAGGTCTCGCCCCATCGAGAAATGCGTATTATGCAATGGGGAAACATCATCAAGGGACAAGTTATGCCGTCAGCCGCTTTTTTCATGAGGCACATTCGGCACTTCTTTTCAACAAAATTAATTACGATGGAATCTACAGTTCAGATCAGAGCAAAGTGCCGTACCATATGCTCTATGCCCGCACGCCAAGTGGAAAATTTCTAACCGAAGGCGACAGCTTTGACCCAAAACATATCGATCCACGAAATCAACTAATCATGGCGCAGCTGCATGATGATCCATACTTAATGAATGAAGCAACGCGTTTGAATAAGGATGGAGAATATTGGACGCTATTGGATTCAGCACGAACCTTTATCTTTTGGAATCCAACAGTGTCGCAAAACGCAATTGAGGATCTGCCAACCTCGCGCTATTTCCCATCGCCCTCTGGTTCAATGGTTGCACGAACAGGCTGGGACGTAGATGGTGGTGAGCAGTCCAATGTAGCGATGGCAATGATGAATGTTGGTGAATATTATTTTGGTAACCATGCACATTTAGATGCAGGTCACTTTGGCCTTTACTATAAGGGAACGCTTGCGCTAGATTCTGGCGTTTACGAAGGGAGCAGTGGCGGCTATAATTCTCGTCATAGTCGAAACTACTACCAACGCACAATTGCCCATAATTCATTGCTAATCGAAGATCCAAATGAGCCACTTATGCTGCACTACGGGTATGAAGTAGAGACACGTGATGGCGGACAGTATCGTCCAAACTTTGGCAACGAGTGGGATTCGATCCAGCAGATGTTTGATTATGGGAAAAGGGCAGAGGTGCTCGCCCACGAGGTCGGCAACGCGCTTGCGCCTGATTATACGTACCTCAAGGGTGACTTGACACCTGGCTATAATGCACCAGAAGAATACGCATATCCAGCCAAAGCCGAAGAGATCAAGCGCTCGTTTGTCTTCCTCGATCTGAAAGATACCGAACATCCAGCGGCATTAATTGTCTTTGACAAAGTTACCGCGACGGATGACTCGTATAAGAAGAAGTGGCTACTGCATAGCGTTGACGAACCACAAATTTCTGGCTCGCGCATCTCTGTCGCGCGTACGGATGGTGCAAACAATGGGCGTATGGTAACAGATGTGTTGCTACCAGATGCTGGTAATCAACAAATCGATAAAATCGGTGGCACCAATTACGAATTTTGGGTCGATAATCGAAACGTATACATGAACCCCAGCAACCCCAATGTAGAGCCTGGTGCATGGCGCATTGAGCTATCTCCCAGTAGCCCGGCCGCTTCGGATCTATTCCTAAATATCATGCAGGTAATGGATGCAGAAGGCGGTCCATCTCCGCTGACAACAGCCAAGCTCGATTCAGCGCAGATGGTTGGCGTACAGATTGCAGATCGTGCCGTTTTCTTTAGTAAAAGCGCTCAATTGCTAGACAATGAGGTGAATATTACCGTCAACAGCGGTACGGCTACAGTCAAAACGTTGGTCACCGATCTGCAACCGGGTCAATGGTCTATCCAGAGCAGCAGCGGAACAGAGACTGTTACAGCTAGCGAAGATGGAAAGTCGATCTACTTTAACGCAGCGCCAGGCAGCTACAAATTAATGCGTGAACTCTCACTGCCTGCTCCAACATTAGCCCCTACACAACAAGCAACACCTACTCTAGCTCAGCCAACCGCAATGCCACAGCCAACTACAATACAGCCAACCGTAACGCCACAGCCAACTACAATACAGCCAACCGCAACGCCACAGCCAACTATAATACAGCCAACCACAATGCCACAGCTAACCGCAACGCCATGGCCTACCGTCTTACCGCCAACAGCCACGCCTCAACCAACGCAGCCAGCAAATGAGGAGACACAGCCATTTGCAGAATCGTTTAGCGGCATGTCAGGCGTACTCAACGGTGTAAATCAATGGAGAGGTGCTCGTGCCTATGTTGAGACAAACCCAAGTCAGGATATAGATCAAGCGCTTAGTATGTTGGGTGCCAATGCAAGTGCGCAAAAACCATTGCCAATAGGAATCGATCAGGGTGAAACAGGAACACTTCACTTCCGCATTAAACGAACAGGAGATGCCGATGTCTTTGTCGGTCTTTCGGATATAACGAATCCAAGCGACTTTAACGCATTCGAAGTACAGTTCGGCTCACAATTTGGCTCCTACAGCAACTCATCTCCAGACAACTTTATGGCACGCGATGGTGCAGAAGCTCGAAACCTAGATGCGCAATTTGAGCCAAATGTTTGGCACTGTATTTGGCTAGTAATTGACAATAACGCCGATCATTATGAAGTTTACGCCAAGGGTGGAAACTTGAGCGAAATCACTCAAATTAAAAGCGGTAGTCAATCGCTCTTCTCATTCCGCAACAGAACGGGAGATCGGCTCCAAACTTTTTATGCTCGCACGGGATGGGAAAGCAAAAAGGTATACATCGATGATATCTACCTAACACCGGATCAGGTAAATTTGAATAGTAAGACCGCACAGTGCCAGCCAGAAGATACGGCTTCACCCACTGCAACCAGCACGCCAACTGCGGTTCCCAATATAACGCCGATTTCTGGTGCGACGCCGATTTCTGGCGCAACGCCGATTGTCATGAAAACGCCAATCGCTAATCCCACATCAACGCCTAATCCGCTTGCAACAAGTACGCCCGCTGCAACAGAAACAAGCGTGCCGCCAACGGATCCAACAGTCGGTGAAACAAGAGATATTATAGGGCGCGTTTTTATCGACGAAAATAGGAACGGACAGTACGACAGTGGAGAACGCGTCTTTCCAGAGATGATTGTGATTCTGCTCGATATAAGCACGACCGGTCAAGTACTGACTATTACATCCTCGACAGATGAAGAGGGCATCTACCGCTTTGTAGATGTACCCGCAACACAATACATTATGAGCTACGCCACGCCACCAGGGTATCAAAGCAACAGTAGTGCGAACTTTCTAATTGATACAACAGTCGGAGATATCCAAGGCCCGGATGTAGGGTTAACACAGACGGCCACATTTCCTGTCGATGGGGCGATATTCTTGCCCTTCGTCACACGCTAGTAGGGAAAAGTGTAGGGAGGTGGCAAAATTGTGGGTGACAGATAGAGCTGGGTGAGGTCAATGCGCTAACAAACCGAAAACTGCGCCAGAGCCCAAAACAGACGAAATCGAACGACAAGAATATACTTCAAAAACAGCCTAGATGCGTAACGCATCCAGGCTGTTTTTATCTTTGCGCTTACACCATCATATCAACGGTTCGAAGCGACTATGATAAAATATCGATTCATCATTTATAAAGCAAACGACAAATATACAATATCTCAACTAGAAAAACGAGCAATATGGAAATCTTGGGTGGTCCAATCTATGCAGTCGCCGGCGCAGGAGAATCACATGGGCCAGCAATCTCCACAACCATCTTTGGCTGCCCGCCCGGGCTACATCTTACGCGTCAAGTGATCCAACAATTTCTAGACAGACGCCGCCCAGGTGGCAATCGCCACGGCACGCCGCGCAACGAAAAAGACAAAGTGCTGCTGCTTTCTGGCCTCTACAATGACGATCATGAAGCGCTGCTGGCTGGTCCGCAATTACATGCAACGGTGGGTGAAAACAGCTTCTCCACCAGCGCATACGAAGCGGGCTATACCACAGGTGAACCCATCGCCGCCATCGTCCTCTCCACGGCGAAAAAGTCGGGCGACTATCAGCAGTTTATGGGCGAAACAGGCCAAGTGCGACCGGGTCATACCGATCTGCTCAAATATCACAAATCGCGCGGATTTGTCGACATTCGTGGCGGCGGCCGTTCCAGCTATCGATCCACCATCACCGACGTGATTGGTGGCTCCGTTGCCCGCCTCTTTCTCCGAGAGCATTTTGGTGTCGCCATCCTTTCATCCATCGTCCAAGTGGGTCCGCTCCAAAGCACAAACAGCCTTGCAACGCTCGTCGAAGAACAGATCCGCAATCGCTCCTCGTCCCAGATATCGGCTGCCCAAATTCAGTCAATCGAAGAGCGTCTGCTCAACGCCGAGATCCACACAATCGATGCCGAATTTGCACACGAAGCGGGCGAGCTAATCAAAGCAACCCGCATTGATGGCGATTCCATCGGCGCGGTTGTTGAAGTGGTCGCCGTCAATGTGCCGCCGCTTGTGGGCGACCCACTCTATCAAAGCATCAAGGTCAAGCTAATGGGCGCGCTAGGTGGCCTCAACGCGGCGCAATCGTGCGAGATTGGTGCAGGTCTCGACGTTGTTGGTCGGGTAGGTAGCGAAAACAACGACGCCATCCGACAGGGTGGCTATCAAAGCAACAGCCACGGTGGGCTAATCGGTGGCATGACCACCGGAATGCCAATCGTCGCACGCGTCGGCTTTAAACCGACATCCACCATCAACAAGGCGCAGCAATCCGTGCAAAAAAATCTTGCCGAAATTGATTTCACATTAGAGAAAGGGCGGCACGATCCATGCGTGGGTGTACGTGCGGGCGTCACGCTCGAATCGCGCGTCGCAATCGAATTGATGAACGCCGTGCTCATGCACCAATCTCAACACATTCACCCAGAAAATTTTACGCTTTTCAGATAAATCACGCCTACTCATATAGGTCGTACGGGCATGATATATCAATATAGATCGTATGGGCATGATATATCGTGCCCCAAATATAGCGCCCAAAATATTGTAAAAGCCATGACACTCAAAATCGAACTAGAAGACCAACCAAACAACAGCACCCCACAGAGCACTATCCTGCCAGTGCAAAACCCGCTCGGCAGCTATGACATCTGCCTCGGCGAAGGGTTTCTCGCACAAAGCGGAGAATTTATCCGCAGTCGCGCCACGCGCGGATACGCGACAAGTGGGCCAGCCGCAATCATCACAAATAAGGAGATCGCCGCCAGCCATGCCGATCCGCTGGCCGAAAGTTTGCGCGTCGCGGGCTACGAGCCAAGTGTCTGTCTGCTGCCCGAAGGCGAACAACACAAAACGCTCGACACCGTTGCCACCATCTATGACCATTTGTTGGCACACGGCCAAGATCGCCGTGCCCCAGTCATCTCACTCAGCGGCGGCGTCATCGGAGACATGGCGGGCTTTGCCGCAGCCAGCTACCTGCGCGGCGTCCCCTTCGTGCAAATTCCAACATCACTACTGGCAATGGTCGACTCATCTGTTGGAGCCAAAACCGGCGTCGATCTACCCCAAGGGAAAAATCTGGTCGGTGCATTTAAGCAGCCGGAGTTGGTGATAATCGATACCGATGTGCTGCGTACGCTGCCACCCATTGAATTTACATCGGGGTTAGCAGAAGTCATCAAACACGGAATCATTGACGCGCCGGATCTCTTCGAACAGCTTGGATCAACTGGTCCCGAAAGTTTGGTCAACATGGTTGCAGATGCGGTGCGCGTTAAGATAGACGTCGTACAAGAGGATCCATACGAGCAGGGTCGCCGCGCCACGCTTAACTTAGGCCACACCTTTGGCCACGCTATAGAATTAGTCAGCAATTTTCGCGTGCGCCATGGCGAAGGGGTAGCCATTGGCACTGTCGCCGCAGCAAACATGGCCGCCAGCATGGGCCGCTGTACACCCGAACTAGCCGCAAGAATTCGCGCGACGTTCGAGCACGTCGAATTGCCAGTAACCGTCAGCGACCACAGCGCAGACGAGATTATGGCCGCGATGCTTCACGACAAGAAACGATCCGGCAAAACGCTACGTTATATTATTCCCCAGGGACTCGGAGACGTCGTCATTATCGACAACCCTGGCACAGAGATTGTACGCAAAGCGGTCGAATCAATTATCAAATAAGGTCATTCACGCACAAACTATATGAGTTCAAAATTGCCCAACCATTTACTCCACCCCATTCCTAAAACCTATTTCGCAGTCCACAGATTGCCTCTACTGCTCCTCATTTTTTGCATAATGTTGGCTCTTAACGCCTGTTGGGGATCCAGAGATGATGCAGCGCAACAATCTGATCTGCCAGTGGATCAGCAAAGCAGCAGCCAATCCGAATCGAATGGTGCCAGCGAACAATCTGATGAACAGATAGTTGAGGCAACGCCGATTCCAACCGCCACGCCGATCCCGCTTTCGGGGGATCTTGTTTTGTGGCACAGTTGGAGCGGTGCTGACGCCGAAGCGCTTGAAAAAGTTTTGGCGACAACGCTGCTTGCCTACCCCGAGTTAACTATCAACACGCTCTTTGTTGCCTACAACAATTTGGCGCAGGGCTATGCCGAAGCTGTGCAGAACGGAAGCGGTCCCGACTTAGTGCTCATGCCCAATTGGTGGCTGGGCGATTTGGCCGCGGCGGGGGTGATCGCCCCAATCGACGCGCTGCTGCCGCCCCGTGCGCTCGACCCGTACTGGCCCGAAACAGTCAAAAATTTGCGCCGCAGCAACCAGCTTTACGGCATTCCGGCTTATTTCGAGGTGATCAGCCTCTTTTACAATCAGCGCCTGATCGACAATGCGCTGCTGCCCGGCACAACGACTGAACTGTTGGCTTTACCGCAGCAAAATCCCTCTTTTGGCGTTGGTCTATATAACAGTCTCTACTTTCTATACTGGGGCATTCCAGCCTATGGGGGGCAGTTAATTGGTGCGGACGGCACGATTTTGCTTGATCAAAATGATGGCACAGCAAACTTTCTCAACTGGCTCGTACAGATAAATCAGCGTTCCGGTAGCTATGTCGATACAGATTATGGAATGTTGGTTGACCGCTTCAAAAAGGGTGAGTTTGCTTTTTTTGTAGATGGACCGTGGAGCATTCCAGAATTACGGGGTGCGCTTGGGGATGATTTAGGGGTGATGTTGCTGCCAGCCGGGCCAACCGGGCCAGCGCGCCCATGGATGAGCACGGAAGGATTTCTCTTTAATCCAAATAGCTCGCAGCAAAATAAGATGATGGCCGTACAGTTAGCGTTACGCCTAACGAATGCAGAGAATGGAACGGTTCTGGCACAACAGGCCAGTCGATTACCGGCCAACCAGTGGGCCAGCATCAACGGCGATCCGCTGCTGGAAGGATTTCGGCGACAGGCTGGCACTGCGCACGCAATGCCAAACGCAGCAGAAATGGCCGAGGTATGGGGCTATGGCGGCGATATGCTGATCAAGGTGCTTAATGGGGTGGCCGACCCAAGCACGACAGTGATCGAGACTGCGGCGCTGATCAATGAAGCAAATCAGAAGTAGACGCATTCGCCACAGAATAGAAAAGCCCCAATGAGTTAGATTCATCGGGGCTTTTCTATAGACAGTTTAGTTAGACAGGTATGAGAGATGAAACAATCTCTTGCTTCGGTATCATAATAGCACGACTTTATCCATTTGCGGCTGTCAGCTTGCTGTTAAACACCTGTCAGAGCTCATGTTTAATAGTGCTACATTTTCCATCTATTACACTATTTTGCAAAAAACAACCGTTCAATCCCTCCGCTGGTTGAATGAATGCCGCTAATGCTATACACGATTATCGGGTCGCAAACCATAGACATTTAGCTCATATGTCCTCGATATTAACGTAACCCCATGTCCTCAGGTAGCATCTTCGCGTACAGACGCAACATCAGCTGCAAAGTCATCCACAATGATCTGCACAGACGAACCAGATTCGCCCTCACCGCTCATTTCATAGATGCCAGCAGCGCTCTAATAATTGAATCTCGGTGCGCTAACGATTTCTGTTTGCAGACCGATAGCTTCGGATGCACCATCCTCAGCTTGTGGAATAGCCGCATCTGTTTCCTCTACTCCGTCTGCTTCTCCCCCGATTGTTGCTTCTTCAACTGATTATTCATCGGTTGCATCCGCACCGACCGTGAATTCGACTAGAGTTGAACTGCTGCCAATTCGCCCATCTGTAGCAGAAGAGTTGACAAACGCATCATGCTCGCCGATTGCAATTTGAGTGCTGTATTGCCAAGTGCCATCACCACCTACAGTAAACGCAATAAGTGACTGCCGATCTAGATAAATAGTTAGTTGTGTATTGGGTTCAGCAGTACCCGAGAAGGTAATCAAATTGCTGCCATCGCTGCTTGGCGCAACAGCAACCGTTGGCCGAGAGAGCGCAGATGGTGCTTCTACCGCAGGTTCCGATCCAGAATTAGTCGGCTCTCGACTATCGCTTGTATCGGGCTGTTCGGCTTCACTAGCTGCATCATCATCATCGGCTGTATTATTACCGACTGCATCGTCACTGGCTGTATCATCATTAGCTGCATCGTCGACCAATGTCAAAATGCTCAGTTCAGAATTGCCCAACACTTCACCTTGCGGATCCAGCGCGCTGGCCTGCATTACGTAGGTTCCGGGCGTTGTGACCGTAATAGGCGTTGCCCATCGACCATTCCCATCTGGGACAGCAGCCGCAATCATCTGTGCATCAAGCATGATATTGACAGTCGAAGAAAGTGGTGCCGTTCCATCTGCAACGAATGTACCTGCGCCAATCGGTTCAGCAGGAATGCGAATGGTCACAATCGAATTACTATTGCCGCTACCAGCTTCATCACTGCCAGCCTCATCGTCCTCAGGAGAGTCACCCGCACCGCTCTGTGCCAAATCAAGAACGGATAGCATATACCCGTCCGATGTAGCAACGATGATGCCAGCGTCATTGTAGATATTCGCAACAAGAGAGTAATCACCAATCTCAAAGAAGTTTTCGGTTATCTGCCATCTTCCATTTTCATCAGTTTCTGCACTGCCGCCTGCGTCACCATCCACGACCAGTTCAACGATCATGCCAGCGGACGCAGCACCGGTAATGTCAACCGGGCCGACAGAAACGGGACTATCTGGCAAATCAATGGTTGGGGGACCAGCAGATTGCGATCCATCATCCGCCTCTTCGGTTAGAGAATCGGTTGATTCTGATTCAGCTTCTTCTGGTTCGGTTTCTTCTGGTTCAGTTTCTTCAGTAGCTTCTTCGGCAACTTCTTCGATAGAATCGCCTGTTGCGCTTGGCTCTTCTGTCGAGCCATCTGTTTGTTCTTCCGTTACCTCTTCTGCCTTTTCTTCTGTTGGCTCTTCCGCTAGCTCATCTGTTGGTTCCGCTAGTGCAGCGTCAGTTGATTCTGAAGCAGCAGATGTCAGCGCATCTACAACGTTAACGGTTACAGGATCCGAAGAGTGTGCAATCTCACCATCACCATCAATCATATTGGCAACTAGTTGATAGTCACCAGCTTCACTAAAGGTTAAGTTTTGTGCCCAGCTACCACTTTCCGAAACGATTGTGGTGGCAGCCGTATTGTCATCAAGCACGAGTTCAAGCGTACCGCCAGGGGTGCCGGTTCCACTTAAGCCCAATTCGCCAACCTCAATCGGACCATCCGGCAGAGAAATTGTGGGCTCGTTGCCCATTCCAGGTAAGCCAGAAAGCAAGCCTTCCATGCCCGGCACGTAACTACGCAATAAGAAAGGTACCAACAAGAGCAACAGTAGGAGCGCTAGCGCGAGCCATTTCCAGTTGTAATGTTTGCGGATTGCGCCTTCATCAACTGTTTTCTGTGTATCATCAGGTCGATACGAAAGAGGATGGCCTTCGACAATTGTTATATCGTCAACAGCAGGATGATCGGTTGCAGCAACTCCAGCCGACGTCGCGCTAATCAAAGCAGCGTCGCGTCGCGCTGTCTCCATGCTTTCGTCCGATCTACTACCCCCATCCGTGTTCTGGGCGATCATATTGACGAGAACCGAAACCTCGTCCTCGGGTATATCCGCTGCATATGCACGAACAGTATGAGAACCAGGCTTCTTAAAATTCACCATGACGGCCCATTGGCCTTTTTTATTCGCTTTAAGTGTCGTCAACTTTCGGTTGTTTATCTTAAGAACGACCTCTGATTGGGCCGTTGCTGTTCCTTTAACTAGATATTTTCCCAAGGATCCAGTCATTCCATCCTCGGGGCTAAGGATTTCTACCGCGACAGCTTGCTGTTTGTTATTTGACATTAAGACGATCTACTCCTTTGACTGCGATCTCTGCTATACGCTCGGCATTGAGCCATTTTTGCACTGTTTCACCAAATTTGTTTGTAGATAAAATTTATGGGTGCAATATAGTTCTCATCTACAACAAAACTATATTTATTTTAGGGCAAACAGGGCAGTGCGTACTATTTTGCAGCAGAATACTTTAAAATAACTATGATAGATAATAGAGTTCTTCATTATTTAGCGGGACATTTTGTAGATGCCGCGCTTTCGGTGGCTGCGTAAGCGTCCTGTACCAAATTGCCCGTAGCGGGCTGGGTTAAACCCAGACTTTACGAATCATCCATGCCGTCTTTGTTTCTTCATACTAAAGCCAATCCAGAAAAATAATTATACAGATTCTATAGATTTTTCTAAAGTAGATTGCGGTTTATTTTGGAATGGCCCAGATAGCAGGAATCATGTAGTCAACAGTGCGTTGCGCTCTGGCAATCACATGAGATTCAATTGAACCATTATTCTTCTAATTTAGTCTTAATCGGGGGTAATGGGAAACAATTACTCTAACTTGCCAAAGGCATTTATATTAGCATAATCGGAATTAACCAAGAAATATTGTGACGATTCGATAAAAGCGCAAGATCCCTAAAGGGGAGTCATACACTTACTCAAAAAAGTTCTGGACCACACTCCCACAAGCAGAAATTAGAAAAGTATACAGATGCCAGCCGCAGCCTATCACTAAAATACAAAAGAGGCTCACCGCAGAAACGATGAACCTCTTATATGGTAGCGCATACGGGATTTGAACCCGTGTCTCCGCCTTGAGAGGGCGGTGTCCTAGGCCCCTAGACGAATGCGCCAAACCGTGACTTTCGAAATACAGCATCAGTTCAACGTCGATATCAACTTCAATAGCGTATCGATATTGAGCGATGTTGCTGACAAAGCCAGTGTAGAACATTAGGGCCGAATCAGATTGTACGTGTTGGGCACTTCATTGTCAAATTTGTGGGCGTACAGGGGCATGATTTAGTTCGAGAGCCGTCGCATCTGAACCCACATTTTACCCTTTGCCCTCAAACTAAATGCACCCCATAGCCCAAGATGATTACCCTATTACAAGGTCAACAGGTATAATTATGAATTGACGTACCATAATATTAACAATCGGGTTCTAGTCCTGACTAGGCAATAGCAATTAATATGTTAGTAGAGCGAAATGGAAACAAGCGGCGGTACCCGCACTCGCGGGATACTTGTTTCACAGTTCCGGGCTACTGATAATAATAGTTATAACCTAGACGATGCGATGAAAAGGAATAAATATGTTAACGACCCCTAAACAGATCACGCGCGCGCTCGATCGTGTACTCCACACCGTAAAGATGCCCGCACGCTACACGGGCGGCGAGCTCAACAGCATCACCAAAGAGTGGTCCGATCCACAGCTCGACTCCAAAATAGCCCTTGCCTTTCCCGACATTTATGAACTTGGCGGCAGCAATCTGGGGCTTTCAATTCTCTACGACTTAATTAATAAACGCGACAATCTAGTAGCCGAGCGCGTCTACTGCCCGTGGCCCGATTTTGAAGAGATTATGCGCCGCGACGCCATCCCGCTCTTTGGGTTAGAGACACGCCAGCCGATGATGGCATTCGACATCATTGGATTTAGCCTGCCATACGAACAAATTTATACCAATGTCTTAACGATGCTCGATCTCTCCGGCATCCCGCTGCGTACCATCGACCGCAGCAAAGAACATCCGCTAATCATTGCGGGCGGTTCGGGCTGCTATAACCCCGAACCGATGAGCCCCTTTTTCGATGCTATGATCATCGGTGAGGGTGAAGAAATCATCTTCGACATTATTGAAGTCCACGCAGCTTGGCGCGAGACAGATGAGACGCGCGTGCAGTTGTGGGAAAGGCTAGCGCAGATAGTTGGCGTTTATGTGCCAGAATTTTACGATATCAGCTACGCCGCGGACAATACTATCGCAGCGATTACGTCAAACAACCCCCACGCGCCAGAACAGGTGATGAAGCGGGTTGTCACCGTCATGCCGCCTCCCGTTACCAAATTTATTGTGCCCTTTATCGATGTAGTTCACAACCGCGCGGCCATCGAAATTATGCGCGGCTGCACCCGCGGCTGTCGCTTCTGTCAAGCGGGCATGATCTTTCGACCGGTGCGTGAACGAACGGTCGACGAAGTGCTGCAAGCTGTGGATGAAATGATTGAACATTGCGGCTTCGAAGAGGTGAGTTTCCTGAGCCTAAGCAGCAGCGACTATACCCACGTCGAAGAGCTTGTGCGCCGCACCATGGAAAAACACGGTAATAAAAAGCTCAGCATCGGCCTACCTAGTTTGCGCATCGAAAGCTTTAGCGTTGATCTCATGGCGCTGCTTGAAAAAGGTCGGCGACGCTCGGGCTTTACCTTTGCACCCGAAGCCGCAACGGACCGCCTGCGCGATGTGATCAACAAACCGATCTCCTCGAACGATCTGCTGCAAACGGCGGAAGAAGTCTTTAAGCGCGGTTGGACAACCATCAAAATGTACTTCATGATTGGTCACCCCACACAGACATTAGACGACGTGCAGGCCATTGCCGACCTCACCAACGAAGTCATGGCTGTGGGGAGCCGCATTTTGGGAAAGAAAGCCAAAGTTCGCGTCGGCGTAAGCACATTGGTTCCTAAACCACACACGCCCTTCCAGTGGATCCCTATGGAAAAGGAAACTGTGATTCAAGAACAGATTGGTCGGCTGCGGCAGGAGTTGCGTCACCCGGGCATTAAGCTAACGTGGAACAATTCGCAAGAAACGCTAATCGAGGCGCTTTTGACGCGGGGCGACCGTCGCTTGGCAGACATAATCCAAAGTGCGTGGAGCCGCGGCGCTCGGCTCGAAGGTTGGGGCGAGTGGTTCAACTTCGATGCGTGGCAAGAGGCGTTCGAAGAAAGTGATCTCGACATGGATTGGTACGCCCGTCGCGAGCGCCCCACCGATGAGTTGCTGCCGTGGGAGCACATTTCGGCTGGCTTGCAGAAGAAATTCTTGGTCGACGAATATATCAACACGTATAAAGGTGGCGTGGTGGACGACTGCCGCGAGCACTGTTTCAGTTGCGGCATTTTGGGCTATTTCAAAGAACAACGTCGCGACGCGCCAGATGATGCGTGGGCTTGCCCTCCATTGGGTAAAGACAAGGCGCGACAGCCGGTAGATATTGTGCCGATTCCGCTTTATTTCAATGATGATATGAGCGATGAAGTAGGGCAGTTCAACGAGCGGGTTCCGCAAAGGCGTCACGGAACGGTGGCTCAACGTGTAGAGGGTGTGGTAGAAGATGTGGTAGAAGGCGAAGGGATTGTTCTGGAAGAGGCGGGTGATTAATGAACAACGAATCACCAAATGTCCGCACGCCAGAAGAAGAGCTGCCGCGACAACGTGTGCGGCTCTTCTACGAAAAGGGTGAAGCGATTAAATTTATCTCGCATATGGATGAGTTCCGCATGTGGGAGCGAACAATCCGCCGCGCCGATCTGCCGCTGCTCTACAAGCAGGGCTTCAACCCGCAGCCACATATGCAGTTCGCTGCGCCGCTTGGCGTTGGCATTACGGGCGTGCGCGAGCCGCTAGACATCATCCTATCGCCACCGCAGCCATTAGGGGAGGTGACCGACCGCATTCGGGCCAAGTTGCCACCAGGTGTGCAGGTCCATTCGCTAGAGGAGATGCCTCTAAAGACGGATACGCTGCAAAGTCGGCTCATCGGCGCAGATTATACAATCATTATCTATGCTGATCCAGATGAAATTGCAGAAGAAACTATTGTCAAAAGCATCGAGAATTTCCTTGAGCAGGAAACTATCTGGATGGAGCGCGAGCGTAAAAGCCGAAAATATCGGTACAATATTCGTCCACTTATTTTTGAGTTGAGCTATCAGGGGTATGATGCCGAGACGGAAGAACACTGCATTTTTGCGCGTGTTCAATCGCGCGATGGGGCCACAGGTCGACCGGACGATTTAGTGAAGGCAATGGGACTAAATGCTTATGCGCGTACGCTGCGACGAGAGCGTATCTATAGTTCGATCTCGCCAGAGGATGTGGTAATTTTCGAGCAATATCCAGTTGTAACTAAAAGCGAAATTATGCACCCCGATAGTCCACCAGACAGAGCGCCTAAATATAGAAAGAAGAAGAAGCGACGTGGTCAAGAGCAAGGCGAGGGCAAACCCGCTGCCGCAGGTCGCTCGATTAATGAACGAGCTGGGGATGAGTTTGGATAGATGATTTGAGACTCTTGAGATACTGTATGGGAATGGCCCACCTTGGTTTCACCTCGACCAAGCTCAGGCAAAGCGGCGATACAGTACATACTGCTATAGCGTCAGCGACTAGCTCTCAACCTGCGCTATTTCAGAAAAAATAGAGATCCTGATTTAATAGTGATACCGTTCGATGATCACTATCATTTGATAATTACTGTAGTTGAACGATAGCGGTACATGCACTGTCTAGCGCATCCTTCAGCCGTTCGAGCCGAACAGGCTTTGTTACATAGTCATTCATGCCCGCAGCCATACATCGATCACGTGCGTTATCCACTGCATCCGCTGTCATTGCGATAATGTAAGGAGTAACTATTTGATTAACTTGTTTACGTATGTGCTCAGTTGCTTCAATCCCACCCATTTCGGGCATCTGTAGATCCATAAGAACAAGGTCGTAGGGTCTACGTTCGATCGATGCAATAGCCTCTAGACCATTAGCAGCCACGTCAGCTTCATACCCGAGTCGCTCTAGCATTTTTAGGGCGACTTTTTGATTTACCAAATTATCTTCTACGAGAAGAATTGATAGCGAGTTGGCGTTAGTAACGGGTTCTTCGAAGGTGCTTTTCGGCTGCACAAATGGTCTAGATTGCTCCGTAGGCTCAACAATTTTACTAGTTGATTGCGCCTCAAGATCGGTACGACGGATTGTATCCACTTCATTAGGCAACGACTCCAGATGTGTGATGAGTGGTTCTATTTTGGGTAGCGAGTGGGCAGAAGGAAAAGTTGATAAGGATGACTTATCAGCAAGCTCAATTGCCTCTTCATCTATTCCCTCTTCATCTATTCCCTTACTCGTTTCAATCTTGGTCACATCTGCTCCATCCACTGAATTTCGATGAAGAGTATGTATTTTATTACTATCAGCTTCGATGTCGGTTTCTATTTCAAAATGAAACTCTGAGCCGACTCCAACTTCACTTTCAGCCCAAAGACTCCCACCCATTATCTCTGCCAAACTTCGGCTAATGGCCAATCCAAGTCCTGTTCCACCATAGCGGCGCGTGGTCGATGCATCAGCCTGTGAAAAGGATTCAAAGAGTGTGTCGAGTTGATGCGATTTAATGCCTATTCCCGTATCGCGAATTGTAAAGCGTAGCGTGACAACATTTTTACGAATTTGCTTGCTTGTAACAGACAGAACAACTTCGCCTTTGTCGGTAAATTTTATGGCATTGCCCACCAAATTAACCAGAATTTGGCGAATACGTGTTAAGTCGCCAATGATAATAGCAGGGACATCAGCGTCCGTATTTAAAATAAGAGTTATATCTTTCTTTAACGCTGTTGCCGAAAAAATGCGTAAGGTTCCTTCAAGACATGGTACAAGAGCAAATGGTTTGTGTTCTAACTCAATTTTGTTTGATTCAATTTTAGAAAAATCTAAAATGTCGTTGAGGATGTTCAGCAGCATTTCACCGCTAGTACGAATCGTACGTAAATAATCAGATTGTTCACTTTCTAGCTTTGTACTAAGCAACAGGCTAGACATGCCGATAACGGCATTTAAGGGTGTCCGAATTTCGTGGCTCATGTTGGCGAGAAACGCTGATTTAGCTCGATCTGCGGCTTCTGCCACCTCTTTGGCATTACGCATTTCAATTTCGGCCTGCTTAATTGCAGTGATGTCGCGATTGACGCCAATAACGCCGGTGATCTCACCTTGAGCGGTGCGCAAAGGAATTTTTGAACGATAGAACCACCACTTTTTTATCCCGTCTTCATTTTCGGCATTTATATTAACCTGCTCTACCACTAGCGCTTCACCGCTCTCCATAATTCGCTGATCTTCTTCAACATATTTGGCAGCTGTATCCGAATTGAGATCAAAATCTGTTTTTCCGATCACGCTTTCATATCCAGAAGCGTAGGCAGATAGGTAGGCTTTATTGGTCAAAATAAAATGGCTGTTGCGATCCTTAACAAAAATTGGATCTGGTAGATTGTTGATTATTGCTTCAAGTAGTTGATGTTTCTCTTCTAGAGCTTGCTCAGCTCGAACGGCTTCTGTAATGTCGGTAGCAACCACCATCACATGTGTCTGCCTACCACCTTGCGAAAAGAATGGTCTTTTGATTTTATGTAACCAACTTATTTTCCCCGACTCATGCACTACCTTATCGGCTGCAATGAGAGTTTCACTTCCAGTTTCAAAAACAGTCTGATCCTCTAGGTCGATTCTCTCTGCAATGGATGAGTTAGGAATTAAATCAAAATTCGTCTTACCGATTAATTCCTCTGGTGTTGTTTCACAAAATTCAGCGAAGGCTTGGTTGGCTAGTGTGATTCGGCCTTGCCGGTCGCGCAAAAAGATATGTGTAGAAACCGTGTCAAGAATGTTTTGTAAAAAGAGCGTCTGATCTTCTAAATGGTTTTGCGTTTCACGGAGATTTGTTACATCCGAAATATATATATTGACGTAATCATGTCCTTTTATAGGCACAAAATATGCAGAATACCATTGATCACCGCGGGGTGTTCGATATTCAAAGCTATTGGCTTCACCAGATTCACAAACATTTTGATAAAATTCGTACCAAATAAGTGGTATTTTGCCTAAAATATTTGTACCAAGGCTCTGCAAATGAGATGTGCCACTCGGGTTGGTATATAAAACTGTACCATCTGCATCAACACGAAAAATTGGATTTGGGCTCTCTAGCGTTATCCTTAGTAGTGAATCATAGTGGTTGCGCAATATGATTTGCTTTTTATTAATGCGTCTTACAATAAATAAGGTAACCAGTATGGCAAAAATTGCTAACGACGTACCAAAAAATATGTTTTCATACTCTGCATAAAATATGCTTCCTAAAAGCATATAAAAAATCGAAATTCCTGCAACGACCTGATGGATGTGCACCTCGGTCAGGCAGATGAAACAAATGGTAGTCGTTGTTATAACGAATACCCAAGTACTTATACTTGCTAATGAATCACCAAGTAAATAAGTCACTATTCCTGCACAAATAGCGTAAAAAACCATCCAAATTCGCTGGTTCTTCTGGAGATTTTTTGGAATATTATGTAAAAGTTTACGCATACTTCATTTACCTCACCCTACTCGTAATTATAGCATCCAATATCGGACGATTGTAGCACATTTATTTGGCGATCTGAATAGCCAACATTTCCTAATTCATATGGGAAGCCGTTCAAAATATACAGCGATCGCGTAACCGATGGGCTGTTGCACAATTTCGACTCATTTGTCTTAGCCAATATCATTAAGTTGGCGGAACAATTTGGATCACGGAAGATATCCATGAGTCGAATTGCTCCGTTCGATCTCCTGATTTAGACCATTCCAAAAAATCAAATATACAGCATGGCCGCAAGCTAAGCCAGAAAATTGCTAAAAATCCGTATAATTACTTTTCTGGTTTAGCCTTAATGACTGTGATTGTGCAGTTACTAAGAAATAGGGTGACTTTGCTCAAATAAAAAGATTCGATAGTTTGGGTAGAGTAGAGGTAAAGCCATTCTAAAAATATAGAGCATGGCTGAAAGCTGTTCCAAGAAGAATGCTAAGATGTGCGAGCTATTTTTCTGGAGTAGCCTAAATCAATCTGGGGTAATGACGCAGCCACCATCTTCGGTATTACATCGAAACCGATGACACATATGTTTGATACTTCACGAAAGTCTATAAAATCGTTCAGTTAGCACGCCCACGTGCGGATCTACCAGAAAGCAGCCGTACGTGGGCGTGCGAACTGAACGGTAAATCGTAAACTACTGATAATAGCAACAAGATAGGGTGGAGTCCTATCGCCGAATCAAGTTCATAAACTCTTGGCGCGTACGCGCATCGCTGCGAAAATTGCCGCGCATTGCGCTTGCGATAGTTGAGCTATTCTGTTTTTGTACACCGCGCATCATCATACAAAAGTGCGATGCTTCTGTAACAACAGCCACACCAAGTGGATCAAGAATATTGATTAGCGCATCTGCAATTTGATTGGTTAGACGTTCTTGCACCTGTAATCGCCGTGCGAATACATCCGTTACGCGGGCTAGCTTGCTCAACCCAATAATTTTGCCACTGGGAATGTACCCGATATGCGTCTTGCCGAAAAATGGCAGCATATGGTGTTCGCATAACGAGTAGAATTCAATATCTTTTACAATGACCATTTCCTCACAAGGATCATCAAAAAGTGCATCATTTACCACCTCGTCGACCGATAGAGTATATCCGCTTGTTAAAAAATCTAGCGCTTTCGCCACGCGTAACGGCGTTCTTTGTAAACCGTCTCGATTCGGATTCTCGCCTAGACGATTTAACATGGCAGTAATCAACGCCTCAAATTCTGGATCGTAAGAATCGTCTTTGTTAGACAAATTATGCGGGGCGTTTGAATCAAGTGTATTGAGAGATCCGCTGATATTATTCGTAGTGCTGTTCATTTGTGATGCCATTGATTTATTCCCGATACTATTTTTTGTTCTAGCAAGCTATCAGAGCGCGCAAAAAGCTGATTTCGTACTTAGATATCGGGCCCATGTGGTATAAATATGGACACACTCAGATTTTTAGAAATAGGACGGCCATGAGCCATTTCTATAGACTGTCCATTTCTAGGTCATCCTATGGCTAAATCTGATCAATCTGAGTGCAGAAAATTTCTCTTCGGAAAGCTGCTAGGTAATGCATACCTTTGAAATATTATTTTCATTGTCGTCGATGAGTTGATCCGCGAGCGTACGTAGAGTTCGTCCAGTTGAAGGATGCACCCATGTTGGTGCAATATCCGCAAGGGGAACCGCTAACGGGCAAAGCGGGCAATGTCTAAAGAAGGGGTGAAGCTTCTGTGGTTTCAACCACGTTACGACTATAAAAAACGATATAAATATTGATGGTGCGTGCAGAAAATTTATTAGGATAGCGTACGCGTGCTAAATCTTTTTCAACCTGACGCAATCGGTCGCGTAGTTTGTCAGCAGAAAGCACTGTCTGTAATAAAACAGCCGCATTGTAAAATGTCGGCTGCTTACTCTTTTGGTCATTTAGCCCTATCGGAGATGTCTCATAAATTGAACTTACAGTTTTAAGAAAAGCATCCAGGATTGCTCGAATTTTCTTGATAGCTTTTGGCAAATTGGCTTCTTTGTTAATATTGCTGCCAAATGTCACCGGTATAGGTATCATGATCCATTTTCAAGCATCTCGTCTCGCGTTCGATAGATAGAAAGCCCAACAGATTGCGCAAAGCGAAGCGCGCCCGGTTTCTCTACCGACAATTCAACTGCCTCGATACGCGAATCTGTATCAAAACAAATTTGCACCAGTTCTGCGGTCAATCTTTCAACCAAAAGTGGCTTACCAGACTCCATATGCGCCAGCAACGCTTTAGCAATTGTCCGGTAATTTACGGTATCCTCAACATTATCGCTGCGGCTAGGCACGCGCGTGTCGAACCAAAACGTTGCGCTGACTACGATATCTTGGCGATTCATCCGTTCTTCAGGATTAATCCCTACAATTCCGCGAGCAAGCAGATCTTTTATAAATATTTTATCTGACATAATTTCTCTGTTTTCACATTTTTACATATGAGCGCTTCTCTATTTTAATACTGATACATTCTGAGTTCAAAGAAAAAATATTACAGTGTTAACACTTACTATCACAAAATATTGTGGTTAAATATCAAAAAAGCACAAAAGCCACAGGGCGGAGCGAACCGCCCTGTGGCTTTTGTGCTTTTGCCGAGGATACAAAAACTTATTGCTCTAACATAGATAGTTTCTGCCCAATATGATTCACAGTCATTCGCTTTTCTGTGATGAACATTTGTTCCATGCAAGAATTAACAGTCCGTTACCCTAGCAATGTAGCTAAGCAGGAACCAGTAAAACTGTAGGAATTTATCTATTATTGTTAGAAGTTGATAATTTTGCCGAAATATCGTCGTACATAGTTACTATGCAGCGAATATTCCAGCGAGCTTGGGTTAATTTGTACTATACTCTTACTCTATACAACATTATATACAGCAATGTACAACAACTATCATATATAAGTTTACCAACAGACTTTAATTAATAAGTTTTATGTAATTAATGTCCATATAAAGTCAGACTATCTGATCGACTACGATATTAGAGCTAGAGAAATCGCCGTGTGCTATTATGTACAACAATGCTTAGATCCTAGCGCGGTATGCTTAAATAGTTCTGGAGAAGCCACAATTAAGAATGTATCTGTGCCGAAATATCGTCACGTGAACGGAAATTTCAGCATATACTCACTTATTGATGCCAAGAGACCGTCGCTACGATATGTCAAAACATAAATATAGCACAACGCAACTCTTCGCACAGCAACTTCTTTTCGAAAGTAATCTATCATCAAAGCCAGCGAACCGTGACTTGCACAGGAACCGAGCCTTTCTATATATTACTTGCCGAGACACCGTCCAAGTCTGTAAAGCCAGAGTGTAACGTATATCTGAGCTAATCTATCCACTGTAACGTCCATGCCCACTTTGTGAAACATGTGCGTAAATTGTAGGGTACCCATCAAGCCGGAAAGCCGTTTCTTGCACGGGAATCTAGCCTTTCTGTTGTCACCTGCCAAAATACCGCCTTAGCTCTACATATTAGACTATCTAGATTGAACTATCTAGAGTGGCGCATATTCTAGCTGATAAATTATCGAGTGTACTACTTGTTAGTACATTTCATACAAACTGTAAAGTTAGTCGATGATTGCTAAAAAACGTCGCTTGGACTGAGATTCAGCAGCCTCTATATATCATCTATATACTATAGACGCTATTACCGTCTAAAATCTTACACTTTGTATTTATTCATTGTATTTATCTTCATCTTATAAATTATGTGCGCATGGACCTATCGGCAACACATTAGATACAATTGATGTAGCAGATTACAATAATATATTACTTGTAAATCCGCCTTCATATTGTTAATCGTTCAGAAAATCTAAATCCTTCGCGAGAATTTTATTTTGTTGATCTTCCTATTTATTTAGACGTAAAACCTATGAGACAAGTTTCGGACCTTTTGCCTCCGAATTAGCAGGATACTATCGATTAAATCCGTATACAAAACGTTTACGGCTAAACCAGGAAAATAATTATACGTATTTCAACGGTTTTCTGGAGTAGCTTGCGGCTATACTGTATATCTTATTTTTGGAATGGCCTATCAGCAGCAGCGTAGCAGAAAATTACTGATTGAACCAAAGAAAAACGAATCAATATGAGTACGTAACTAATTATAACTTATTGGATCCAACAATAACATGATATATTTGTTAGCTAAAGACTACGATATACAACCGATTTAGGCATACATAAAATGGCGTACGTATAGCATATAATATGTCTGCAACGCAGTTATCGAATTAATAACTCACACATACAATACACTTACTGATACCTATGATTGACTTTTCTTATAGACGCCATCCACTCGACGTGTTTTTCTCCCCACGCAATGTTGCTATTATTGGCGCAAGCGAAAAAGAAGGCAGCGTTGGCCGTACACTAATTTGGAATTTGCTCAGCAGCCCATTTGGTGGAGCGGTTTATCCGATTAACCCAAAACGTAAGAATGTACTAGGGGTTCATGCATATGCCAGCATTTCCGATGCACCAGATCAAATTGACTTAGCCATAATCGCTACGCCCGCGCGCTCTGTCCCAAATATTATTGAAGAATGCGAGAAGGCCGGTGTAAAGGGAGCAATTGTCATCTCGGCAGGTTTTAAAGAAATCGGCGAAGAGGGTGTTTTGCTTGAACAGGAAATTTTGCGTAAGGCTCGTCAAGCAAAAATGCGCATTGTTGGCCCAAACTGTCTCGGCATTATGAGTCCAATAACTGGTTTAAACGCCACTTTTGCTAAAGGAATGGCGCGCAAAGGCAATGTCGGTTTTATCAGCCAAAGTGGTGCGCTGCTGACGGCCATCCTCGATTGGAGCCAAAGTGAACAGGTTGGTTTTAGCGCGTTTGCCTCGGTTGGCTCGATGCTCGATGTTGATTGGAGCGATTTACTCTACTATTTAGGCGATGACCACCATACGAAAAGCATTGTCATTTATATGGAGTCTATCGGAAATCCGCGTGCCTTTCTCTCGGCGGCACGAGAAGTATCGCTGAGCAAGCCCATTATTGTGATTAAAGCGGGTCGCACTGCGCAGGCGGCACAGGCAGCAGCGTCCCACACTGGTTCGATGACGGGCAGTGATGAGGTGCTAGATGCCGCGTTTCGGCGTAGTGGTGTTTTGCGCGTGGAGCGGATTGCCGACGTCTTTGCTATGGCAGAGGTACTCTCAAAGCAGCCTCGCCCCCGCGGGCCAAATCTCACAATTGTGACAAATGCAGGTGGCCCAGGCGTGCTGGCGACAGATGCGCTGATTCAGGGTGGGGGCCAACTTACACCCTTGAGCGAAGAGCTTCTCTCCAAGTTGAATGAGTGTCTGCCCGATCCGTGGAGCCACAACAATCCAATTGACATTTTGGGTGATGCAAGCGCTAAACGGTATGCGGATACAATCGAAATTATCACCGAAGATTCGTCTAGCGATGGGCTGCTGGTTGTCTTAACCCCACAAGATATGACCAATCCGACTGAAACGGCCCAAAATCTGCAACAGGTCATCAAGGATGCCAAGTACCGTAAGCCTCTGCTCGCCAGTTGGATGGGCGGGGATGATGTAGAGGCAGGGGTTGATATTCTCAATAAAGCCAGCATCCCCACCTTTAAATATCCAGATACAGCGGCACGCACGTTTACCTATATGTGGCAATACACGCTCAATTTGCGCAGCATTTACGAAACGCCGGTACTGCCCAGTAAACGGCTGGATCTGCGCGATCAATTTACCAACATGATTAAAAAGCGATTTGGAACGGGGGCAGCGGAGTTTGCCAAACGAAAGACAAGCGAGACGCTCCCCGAGGATCGACAGCAGTATGTGGACACGATTTTGGAGACAATTAGTGCAGAAGGACGCACGTTGCTGACGGAGTATGAGGCCAAGCAGATTATTGCCGCATATGGCATTCCCACAGTTGAAACCGTTTTAGCCGAAACAGTGGACGAAGCAGTTGAGCAAGCAAAAAAAATTGGCTATCCCGTTGTACTCAAGCTCAATTCGCGGACGATTACACACAAGACAGATGTCAACGGTGTGCAGCTCGATCTGAGAGATGAGCAAGCGGTGCGCAAGGCGTTTCAAACGATTCAGTCGGCTGTGCGCAAACAGGGAAGTAAGTCTGATTTTGAAGGGGTGGCCGTACAGCCCATGGAAAAGTTAGATGGGTATGAGCTCATCATTGGCAGCAGTATCGATCAACAATTTGGTCCGGTTTTGCTCTTTGGCTCGGGCGGGACGCTTGTAGAGGTACTCAAAGATAGGGCTTTGGGCTTGCCGCCGCTTAACAGCACGCTCGCCAAACGGATGATGGAACGAACGCTTATTTATCAGGCGCTACAGGGGATCCGTGGGCGCAAGCCGGTTGATTTGGAAGCGTTGGCCTCGATTCTGGTGCAGTTTAGCCAGCTAGTGGTCGAACAGCCGCGCGTCAAAGAGATCGATATCAATCCGCTTCTGGCTCGGGCAGACAGTTTGCTGGCGCTCGACGCGCGCATTGTTCTGCACGATACAGAGACGCCAAATGAGGATCTGCCAAAGTCAGCCATTCGACCTTATCCAAGCCAGTATGTGAAGCCGTGGACTTTACCAACGGGCGAAGAGCTTATTATCCGCCCGATACGGCCCGAGGATGAACCGCAGATGGGCACCTTTAATCAGACGATTTCGCCGGGTAGTATCTACCTTCGCTATTTCCGACCGATGTCGCCCGAGCAGCTTGTTTCGCACGAGCAGTTGGCGCGCATGTGCTTTATCGATTATGACCGCGAGATTTCGCTGGTGGCAGAGAGGAATGATGGGCACGGCAAGCAGGAGGTTATTGCTATGGGGCAGTTGACCAAACTGCATGGCTCGGATGATGCTGAGTTTGCAATTTTGGTGCGAGATAATTTCCAGCGTACGGGTTTAGGCACGGAGTTGTTGACGCGCTTGTTGGATATCGCGCGGGATGAGGGGTTGAAGCATGTGGTTGCAGAGATTTTGCCCCAGAACGAGGGGATGCGTCGGGTCTGCAAGAAGTTAGGTTTCACTTTCACGCACGATATCGGGGATGGGTTGATCCACGCAGAGATAGAGCTTTAGACGCATGACAAAGTGACAAAGCGACTTGGCAGCGTTTTTTCTGCTGGCGGATTAGTTGACTGGCGTCGATAGAAGTTGTACAGCCAGAAACATGACAAGACGAGTTGGCTGAATACAATTATTATGCCTAACGAATTTGCTCTGTCACCTTGTCGTTCTTTGTCACTTTGGGGCTGTAACATCGTGACAGAATTCAAATCAACATCGGCAGCAAAAACTATACTCATAACCATACTGATAACCATGCCTTGTCAGCCCGTCAAAGTCCCCAACTTACCATCTGTTCCTTGTTGAACGCATACTCTAGCGCTACATCAATCGGCAACATTCTCTTATTCGACCCGTCCGCATTCATCACCCACAAGCGCCATGCGCCCGCCTCTTCATCCGCATCACGGTTGCTCACATACGCAATATATTGACCATCAGGGCTCCATGCTGGCGAAACGTTGCTGGGCAGCGCATCGACCAACGCAGTCACAGGTTTGGTCAACGCCTGTAAGCCACCACCATCGGGCTGCACGGAGAAAATCTCCCAGTGGCTGCTCTGTTGACCTTGAAAAATGATGCGCCCTCCATTCGGCTGCCAATCTGGATCCTGAAACCCTATTGTCTGCTTCAGCACTGCGCTGGTCTCGGCGTCAGGTTTATCTTCTGTAATTTCAATACTCGTGACCGCCTGATAGACAATCCCGTTCTCGTTCCAGTCGGGTGCATAGGCCGTATTCAACGCGGCAAGGTCGCGAAAATCATCACCCTGTGGGTCAATTCGCGTCAAGCCTCGCTCCTCTTTCGTGTTCAACGTAACTTGGGATAAAAGCGGGTTGTTCTCCAAACAGATCCCAAAGCCGATATTGCGGCACGAATATTCACCCGTCAGGCGACTAAAGACAATCCATTCACCATCTGGGCTCCATTTTGGCGAACGGGCAGTCGTATCGACATAAACACGTTGTTCATTCGCGCCATTTACATCAACAGTGTAGATGCCGCCATCCCCACCAAAGCGGCTAAATGCAACCTTTGTTCCATCAGCACTAATAGCCGGATCCATGCCAACCGACAACGTACGCAGCGTGCTGCTCGCAAAATCATAAAGATAAATATTGCCCCCTAGCGACTCTTGAAAGACCAGCTTTCCTGATAGTCCAGCCAAGCTTGTGGCGGATGCCCTATTTATCGTAGCAGCAGCTGCAACTGGTTGGGCAGCGACAGAGATCGGCGTAGCCTGAAGTAAACCGTTCTCTCCGACAATGGCTTGGCTTGCAATGGCTTGGCTTGCAATGGCTTGATTTGCAATGGCTTGATTTGCAATAGGTTGACTGGCTGCAGCAGCCACAGGTGTAGCGGAGCGGCTATTAAGACTTTCGCGGTATACGTCTGCACTAAAATTCACCTGATTGGATAGTGGCAAGCCAAAAATTGATTCATTCAACAAAATGAAGTCGGCAGAAACCCAGCCAAATTCACCAGGTAAATCAGGTACCTCGATTTTAACCCACGCAGAATCTTCGCTGCGCCCCAACGCAATAAAAAGTTCATCCGAAAGCGCTTTGCCAATAATCTCATACGTAGAATCCGGCCCGCTGCGTATATTTAATCGAGCGCCCGCTGCAACGATAGAAGCAACTGGCAATCCGTCAGAATTAATGGGCGTAGGTCTCGCAACAGCCGGAGCGGTGCTCACAGAATTATTGCCTGTTGAGGAAGCCTGATTATTTGCGGAGCCGCCAGTCACGCCAGATTGTTCCGGCGTCGTGCCACCAAGTAAGTCACCGCCAGTGCTGTCACCGCCAGTACTGTTACCGCCAGTGCTGTTACCACCAGTAGAAGCGGCCACCTGACCGTTATCACCAATAATAGGTAGAGATGAGATGCGGAAAGCAACCACCCTATCCACACCAACCCAGCCAGCTTCACCATCGGGCGTTGTCACGCGCAACCATGCACTATCGGCGCTGCGTCCCGTTGCGTTTAGTGTAAAGCCCGAACGCAACGACTGGATCGTCTCGCCATCGGGGGCAGAAAGCAGCGACGTTCCGCGCGAACGAACGACCGCAAAAACTGTATTGAGCGAATCTGCCCCAGATGAAGCCGTAGGAATTGGTGCAGCTGTTGGCTCCGGAGTAGGCGTAAAGGTTGGAACGGGTGTTGGTGATGGGGTAGTCGATGGGATCAAAGTAGGCTGTATGGTAGACAGTTGCGTCGTGGCAGCAACCTGGGCGACGGCGTCGACGCTATCCACCACAATTCCTTCTGCTACAGCTCCTTCTGCCATAGAGGTACTGGTTATGGGCAGGTTTTCGAAGCCAAAAACCACAAGTGACCCGGCGCTTACCCACCCAGCCGAACCGTCATCAACGGAGACCATCAGCCACTGGTTGTTCTCTGTTCGTCCACTTGCATTCACAATTGTGCCCGGCGTTAAAATCGTTAGCAGGTTGCCCCCAGGAGCATCTAATACGCTAGATCCATCAGCACCAACTACGGAGAGTGAGCCGCTATTGGTCTGCAAGAGCGTTCCGCTATAGCCAACTGGATTGTCCGAACTGACATTATCTATGGGTAGGTCTATGGGCAGAGCGGTGGGGGATTCAAGTTGACCCGTGACAAGCGTGTCGCTCTCCATCGATTCGCTTAGAACAGTAGCGTCTACAACGACAGCAGCGCTATCAACCGTAACAGTCTCTACAGCTTCTGTTTCAGGCGTGTTCATTTCCATCACTTCCGCAGCAGAAGTTTCTTCGTTAAAATCTACAGGTTCTTCAGTAGCTACCATTGATTCGGAAGGATCTGCATCTTGGTTTTCCACTGCGGTTGTCTCGGTTGCGCCTTCACTTTGTAATGTAGATACAGTAGAAGCAGTAGAGGTTGTAGAAGCAGTAAAACGCACTGTTTCAATCAATGTGGGGATGTTCGTATATTGCTGAAGAAGCGTTGGGTTGCGTAAGCCAACTGCCACAAGAATGGCGATGATGCTAATCAGAGCGATAAGCCAACCCCATCGTTTTTTTCGACGTTCTTTACGAACGCTATAATCGACTAATGAGAACTCAAAAATCGACGAATCACGCTCGACTAAATCATACCGCGGCATCTTCTACTCCTAAATAAATAATCGAAACAGAGGGAACTTTAATTGATGTTACGTTTATCCTAGTACTATCGAAAAGAGTTTAAAAAGCTGATTTTGTACTTCGACAAGCTGGTACAGTAGCATATCCAAGAAAAACAGAACAATATCAAACTCCAGATCTGTGTATGAAATGATTCAATTTTATCGACGAGACCTATTTGAATCGAATACAAGCAAAAGGTATCATGGCAAATGAATTCCTTGACCTTAATGCCCTAAACTCAATGCTATAAACCTAGTGCTTTGACAAAGAGTAAGAAGAAACTGTACAATTCGGACGATCGTTCGACAAATATTTTTAATTATTAGCGATACACGATTATCTGTCAAAAAGCAATACGCAATAACAAACAATTTGGTTCATGGAAATAGCTCCGATTCACGAACGTGATCTGCGGAAAGATACGATCTTAGACGCAGCCAAAAAATTAATTTCGCGCAACGGGTACAAAGGTCTTTCTATCCGCGATTTAGCGCGTGACAGCGGCATGGCAAAGGGCACGATTTATTATCATTTTGAAGACAAAGAACAAATCTATCTGAACGTCTTAGAACGTGATTTGATAAACGTATGCAATCTAATTACTGATGCGGCACAGCGCAAAGGGTCGGTACACGAACGGTTGCACAAACTGATCGAGACATATTCAGAGCTTATTTGGCTCAATCGCTCTCTTTTTGTAACAAGGCTGCGCGAAATAAATGAGATGAATAATTCTGTTCAGCAGCTTCTTTACAAACATCGTCCCGCAATTGTCGAACCGATTGAACTTTTATTACAGGAAGGTATCGACGCGGGCATCTTTCGTCCGATCAATATTGAATTTTCGGTTGTCAGTCTTTTTGGGATGATGAATAGCTTTGTCACCCACAGGCTAATGTTAGGAGAAAATTCGGGCGCAAATCTAGAAAAAACGGCGCAAGAGAATCGGTACAATTCTGTAAAAGAGAGATCCTTTATAAAAGATCCAACGCAGGATTTGGAAGATATTCAAGACAAGATCGTACAGCATACATTTGATCTTTTTATTCACGCAATTTCTATACAAGATTCACCCGAAAGAAAGGAAAGAGGCAAACGAGAATGAGAACTTCAGTCAGACCGCAGCAGAACAAAATCATAGCCCAACTTGCTAGGAAGGAAGCAATAGCGAAGACTCAGCATACAAGCAATACACAATTCTGCCAGCCGCGCCGCAAAAAAATTCTGCGACGTTTACCAGTGAGCTATTCCATTCTCATTCTCGGCATCAGTATGATTGTTCTGGCAGCCTGTTCGGTTGATGGGCTTGGCAGCGATGGAGCCGCAGCGAGCGATTCGCCTCAACTGGAAACGTATCAACCCGATGCCGCAGTCGTCACAGATAAGACCGACTCAGGTGAGGATGTATCGTCAGAATCTGGTGCCAGCACAACTACGGAAAAGATCAATGTTGCGCAAGGTGGAAATGAGCAGCAAATGCGCGAGTCGAATGCGTCGCGCATTTCCCAATTGTTAGAGGTACAGGCGGCGCGCTTAGCGTATAACGGGGAAGTACTGGCCGAAAATCGGGTGCCGGTTGTGGCAGAAGCAAACGGCATGGCGCTAACTGTTTTGGTCGAAGTGGGCAGCATTGTGCGCGCAGGGGATCCGCTCGTTCAGCTCAATAGCGTAATTTTAGAGGCACAACGCGAGCAGGCACTAGCGGGGTTGCAGGGCGCACAGGCGCAGTTGGATCTTTTACTCGAACCAGCAGAACAATCGGACATTGCGGCAGCACAAGCGGCAGTGGCAGCCGCCGAAGCTGCTTATCAGCGTGCGCTACAAGGCCCGACAAACGAAGATTTACGCGCAGCAGAAGCCCAGCGAAGACAGGCAGAAGCAGCTGTTTCGGTTGCACAATCTGCATACAATCAAGTACGCAGCGCGCCCAACATCGGTGCGCTGCCGCAGAGCCTGCAATTGCAACAAGCGACACTTGCGTTTGAAGCAGCACAGGCTCAATTTGATAAAGTTGCTCTGGGAACAACCGCAGATGTAATCGCCGGGGCAAACTCACAGGTTGTCGCGGCCCGTTCGCAGCTAGAACGATTGTTGAAGGGGGCCAAGAATCCACAAATTCGCGCGGTGCAAGCACAGATTTCGCAGGCCGAAACCGGACTTTATTTAGCACAACTTCAGCTTGACAAAGCAACTGTGCGCGCCCCGATCGGTGGCATTATTTCACAAGTAAATATTAGCGTAGGCTCAATGGTTGGGAGCGGCACACCTGTGGCAACCATCCTCTCGGAAGAGGTGAAGGTAGTGATCCCGGTGGAAGAGTTCCGGCTGGCAACGCTAGAAATTGGGCAGCCAGCGCTGGTTCGGGTGGATGCTTATCCAGACCAACTATTTGAGGGTGTGATTACAATTATTGCGCCAGAGCTTAATTCTGTTACGCGCACCGTTGATGTGACCGTTCGTCCCAGTTCGCCCGAAGCATCGGTTTTGGCACCAGGCATGTTTGCAACGGTTGATCTATTCGACCCAGAGGAATAGAGAGAAGAAGTAAATCAAACCACATGCGGGTAGTAGGCGTTAACCTTGATCACACTGTCGTTAAGTTTGAGAGTTCGGGTTAATGGCGTAAGTTAGTGCGGAGAGAGCATTCTCTAATGCCGAAGCTACTCCGGATTAGCCGTATTAGAGAATGCTCTCTCCGCATTTATATCGTCGAACTTAACATCATTGAGGGCTAGGTGCCTGCCCCTGCGAAGCAAGGAGTGAGGACAAAACATGGCCGAACCAAGCCGTTCTGCCACAACATACCTACGCCGTCTCGATCTCGTATCCGGCTTTGTTCCAATCGAGAATGCCGCCAAGCATATTGTGTACGTTTGCGTATCCCTGCATCCGTAGAAACTCTGCAACTTGTCCACTACGGTTCCCGCTGCGGCAGGTGACAATTACATGCTTATCTTGCGGAATGTCGGACAGTCGCGTTGGCACAGTTTCCATTGGGATTAGTAAAATGCCAGGGATATGACCGTTTTCGTATTCCCATTCTTCTCTTACATCGAAGAGAAATACGTCCTCATGATCTTGTAATTTGTATACGGTCTTTACATCAAGATCCTGATCAAGCTCGGCGAGGGAAGTTTCTGAACTCATAATAGTAGCCACCTTTTGTTATAAAAATTCGGGTTGTTATGAAAACTGGGTTGATTGTTTCATCGCCATATGATAACGACTGAATCAGTATCTACCGAGCGGCGTCAGAAAGTAACATTTTCCTACGGGTAAATTTCCTACGGATGAAAAGAGGTAGAAAATGTTCTTTTGTGCTGCCGCTGAGTATCTATTGTCACCGATTCGGGGTGTAAGTAAAAATTTGAACTCAAATATATTATATTCTGCTGCTGCGCATCAGTAAACAAAAAACGAGAACAGATGGAAAATAATCAAAAGAAGATTGAAACAAAGATGGTTCGAACGCAAACCGAGCGTTCGCCTCACCGAGAACACGCCAGTTCGATTTATATGACCTCGAGCTATGTTTTTGAGGACGCTGAACATGCACGCGCAATGTTTGCGCGCGAAGTGCCGGGAAGCATCTATACGCGCTACTCAAACCCAAACGTCGATGAATTTGTCGAAAAGATGTGCCACCTCGAAGGGGCCGAAGCGGGTGTCGCCGTTGCGTCTGGCATGTCGGCGGTCTTCAACTCGATTGCAGGGTTGCTGAACACGGGCGATCACGTTTTGGCTTGTCGCTCGGTCTTTGGCTCGACGCACCAGATCCTAACTGAAATTTTGCCCCGCTGGCAGATGAGCCACACTTACGTTGGTATCAGTTCATCACCAGCCGAGTGGGAGGCAGCAGTACAGCCCAATACAAAATTATGCATTGTCGAATCTCCCACCAATCCGGCACTCGATATTATTGACTTACAGTGGCTGGGCGCATTTTGTCGCGAACACGAGATTATTCTGGTGGTGGACAATGTTTTTGCAACACCCATCTTGCAAACACCGCTCAGAATGGGTGCAAATCTCGTCATGCATTCCGCCACAAAATTTATCGACGGTCAAGGTCGCGCCATCGGCGGAATTTTAGTAGGCGATGCAGAGTTAATCAAAAAGATTGCCTTCTTTACTCGCCATACTGGGCCAAGTCTGTCGCCCTTTAACGCGTGGCTCTTTAGCAAAGGACTCGAAACGCTTTCGCTGCGCGTTGAGCGCCATTGCGACAACGCCGAAAAGGTCGCCGCATTTTTGATTGACCATAAGCAGGTGACTACGGTTAAGTATCCGCACCACCTAAGCCACCCCCAATACGAGATCGCGCGCCAGCAGATGTGTCGCGGTGGCGCGCTTGTCAGCTTCGAAATTCAGGGCGGTGTGGAACAAGGTCGACGCTTTTTGGACAGCATGGAGTTCATTTCTCTCACGGCCAATTTAGGTGACTCGCGCACAATTGCCACGCATCCAGCCAGCACGACGCACAGTTCGCTTACAGAAGAAGCTCGCCAAGAAGTACAGATTACGCCAGGGCTTATTCGCATTTCTGTTGGGTTGGAGCACGCGGATGACATTATCCGCGATCTAGATCAGGCACTACGCGAAAGTGCGTCAGAAAAAAGAGCGGCTGTTGCAGGCTGAACAATTAAGTATTGCTAGCCAAATAGTACAGGCCACTTCTTGAGTTTGGCTTTCGCTCCGCACATTGTGGTCAAATAAGTTCAAATAGAAGATCCACCTCTATTATTTTTAGTTTTAGCGGGTATATTGTTCATAGAAACAGAAAATATATCCGCCGATGTTTAGGAGTTTGAACCACATATGAAAATTTGGGATTTTGCTATCCGCCAGCCCGTCGCCATGACAATGATTCTCGTTATGGGCATCGTTCTTGGCACCGTTACCTTTAGAACCATTCCAGTTGACCTCTTCCCCGATGTTGAGTTCCCGGTGCTGGTTGTATCCACAGTGTACCCAGGAGCCAGCCCAGAGGAAGTGGAAAATACGATTACATCTTTGCTGGAAGACGAATTTAGTTCGCTCGCTGGCATTGATCAGATCAATTCGCAAAGCTTCGAAAGTTTGAGCAATGTCATCTTGCTCTTTAAGCTGGATGCAGATGTGAACCAGGCATCGCAAGATGTGCGCGACAAAATCAGCGTGCTCCAGCGTCAACTTCCTAGCGATGCAGAAGAACCACTGGTTCGACGCTTTAACCCAACCGACAATCCAATTTTGCGCTTTGGGGTTGCCAACGAAAGCGGAAATCTCACCCCTGCCGAGCTTCGCTCCTGGGTAGAAGAAAACATTCAAACGCCGCTCCAGCGTGTGCAGGGCATTGCAGCCGTTGATGTTGAAGGAGGTGATATCCGTGAAATTCAGGTCAACCTCGATCTGCAAGCGATGCAAGCGCGGCGTATTGCCGTGCAGCAAGTCATCAGCGCGTTGCAGACCGAAAATCTAAACATTCCAGGTGGCTCGGTCAACGACAGCGATGGCAAAAATCTGCTTGTGCGTACGCCCGGCAACTTCGAAGATATAAATGATCTACAAAACGTTATCATCGCACAGCGCAGCAGCCCCGTTTACCTGCGCGACGTTGCGACCGTTGTCGACGGCTTCAAAGAAAACGAAGTAATCACGCGCGTCAACGGTAAAGAGTCGATCACGGTGAGCATCCGTAAACAGAGCGGTTCCAACTCGCTTGCCGTTTCGGACAGCGTCAAAGAGATGCTGCTAGAGATCGACGCCAACAGCCCCGACATGACGATTGCCACCGCAGGCGACGAGTCGATTATTGTGCGCGAATCGACCAATGGCGCGCTTAGCGATTTGCTGTGGGGTGCGCTGCTTGCTGGCCTTACCATTCTCTTATTCTTCCGCAACTTCCGCAATACCATTCTTACCATTATTGGTATGCCTTTCATCCTCATCACCAGCCTCTTCTTTATGAATTTAGTCGACATTTCGCTCAACAACATTTCGTTGCTGGCGTTGGCGTTGGTCATCGGCTTGATCATTGATGATGGGATTGTTGTGCGCGAAAACATTCTGCGCTGGATAGAACGCGGCTATACACCGCGCGAAGCGGCGAGCAAAGCCACAGAAGAAGTGCTGCTGCCTGTATTGGCAACCACGGCCACTATCCTTGCTATTTTTGTGCCGGTGGCTTATGCGCAGGGATTGATCGGGCGCTTCTTTCGTGACTTCGGACTCACGGTCTCCATTGCGATTATCATCTCCACGTTCGAGGCCCTGACCTTGGCCCCGATGATGGCCGCTTACTTCTTTAAGGCAAACACGAAGGTGCCCGAGGGCGTGATCGATGAATCGGCTGGTCAAGAAGCGGCTGGGCGCGGCTGGTTGGATCGACTCTATGGTGCCTCGCTAAATTGGGCAATGGATCACAGACTCATTACAGTTTTCATTGCAGCGGCCATTGTGGCAGGCAGCTTTTACGGTGCAGGATTTATCAAGACAGCTTTCCTCCCGAGCCTTGACCGCGGCTTCTTTGATGTGTCGATGAAGCTTTCGCCAGGCACGCAGCTAGCAACCACGGCACGCGAGGCGGAAAAAGTGGAGGCAATCATCCTGAGCCATCCGCAGGTGCAGGATGTCTTTACAACCGTTGGCACAACCACTGAGCCAGAGACGGCCAAGTTCTTTGTAAAAGCGATACCAGATGTGGACACGAGAGCCATTATTGACGATCTGCGTGCGCCGCTGATCAATGTGCCAAGCGTTTCGTTTGCGCTGGCCGATGCCGTTGCGGGTGGAGACACCTTTATTGATGGATCAAAAAATATTGTGGTCGAGGTGGTGTCGCCAACCGCTGAATATAGTTTGCTGGGCGAAAGTGCCATCGAGTTGCAAGATCATCTAGTTGCCACTGTGCCAGGGTTGATCGATGTGACGACCAGTTACAGCGAGGGCAAGCCAGAATCGCGCGTTAAAGTGGATCGAGAGCGCGCCTCGAACGCCGGATTGAGCACAGCCCAAATTGGGTCTACGCTGCGTACGCTCATTAACGGTGAAGTAGCCTCAACGTTTCGCGGGAATGGAGAAGAAGCAGATATCAGCGTGCGCTTGCGGCCCGAGGATCGAGACATTGTTGCAGATATTTTTGATATCAATTTTCTTTCGGCCGAGGGGCAGCTTGTTCCCCTGCGCACAGTAGCTGAATCAATCGAATCGACTGGGCCAACCCAAATTCAGCGACGAGATAGACAGGGCATTGTCTCTATTGGCATGAACGTTGTTGGGCGCGATGTGCCAACCGTTTCGGAAGAAGTCGCGGCGCAGCTCACTACGATGCAACTGCCAGCAGGCATTTCGGCGGCAATGGGTGGCGATACGCAGGATCAGCAAGAGGCTTTTGCAAATCTTGGGTTGGCAATGCTTTTGGGTGTGGTCTTTATTTACATGGTTTTGGCGGCGCAATTTGCCAGCTTTATTCAGCCGCTGCTCATTATGATCGCGATGCCATTGTCGATTATCGGTGCGTTGGTGGCACTCTATATTACGGATCGGCCGCTGGATATGACGGCCTTTATCGGGTTTATCATGCTGATGGGGTTGGTGACGAAGAACTCGATTCTGCTGGTGGATTTTGCCAATATAGAACGTAAACAGGGTGCATCGGCTGATTTGGCAATGCGGCGGGCGGGTCCCGTACGTTTGCGCCCCATCCTGATGACAGCGATCTCGCTCATTTTGGCGATGATTCCGATTGTGCTAGCTATCTCTGAGGGGGCCGAGTTCCGGCAGTCGATGTCGATTGCGATTATGGGCGGCATGATCACAAGTACGCTGCTTACGCTCTTTGTGGTGCCCGTCTTTTATAGCTTGGTGATTGGTCTACAGGATCGAGGCAAGGATGTCGAGCGCTACGTGAAGCGCGACCCAAATATGGCGCTGATTCCAGCAACAACTGGCGCGCTGGAACTCGTGCCCGATCCGTCGGCAGCTACATTGTTGACGCCCCATGTACCGGTCCACAATGTTGAATGGCCTACGGTCGGCCAGCCAGTAGCAGCCCAGCCAACAGCAGGCCAGCCTATCAACGAGATGCTGGCTCAGCCAGTTAGTGGGACCAATGGTTCTGCTAGCAATGGTATAGCAGTGCAACCGATCAACGCAACAACGGCTCAACCTATTACCGGCATAAATGGCATTACTGGAAGTGGCTCGATAGAGAATGGTGTAGGTGGAAATGGAAATGGATCAAGTGGACATAATTTGATGCAGAATGGTTCCAGCACGAATGGTTCTGCGGAAAATGATTTAGGGCAAAATGGCTCTAGTGGAAATGGCTCTAGTGGAAATGGCTCAGGTACAAATGGTTTGAGGATATCGAGTTTTGATGATAATGTGCAACAAGCGTCAGTTGAAGCGACAAAATAAACGAATTTGATAGACTGGGATGATTGCACAGGTTTACCCTTCGATAAGCTCAGCCATCAGCCGCCGTACTAGTAAGACGACGCCAGCGTTATCTGATTTGTCAACCATATGAGATCCTGTTGAGCCAAATTTAATAAGCATGATCAAAGTGAATTCTAGAAGTGCGAGAGTAATTACCGATTGAGAAGGCGTCTCTAGCCTTAGCTGGTTTTGATGCCAAAGGCAGCGGCTGCGCCCTCACACCCAAAATTGATAGGCATAATACGCCATATAATATGAGAAACATAAACAATCTACCAAAATTTACTTTCATCACAGCCTTTATCACACTCTATCTAGCTCTTTTCGCAAGTTCAACTGTCCATGCTCAAAATCTGATTCCAGAATCTACTTTCAATGAAGATTCCACAGGTGGATGGTGGACGACGGCCAATCTCGATGCAACCATAACGGATGGTCAATTTTGTGCGACCACCACAGATGATGGTGGGACAAATCCTTGGGACACCATCTTTGGCCACGGCGATCTGAACTTGGAGGCTGGGCGCTTATATGATCTGTACTTTGATCTCTCTGCACCAGCCGGAGTGAACGTGAGCGTCTTTGTGCAAATGGGTGACGATCCATATATGGAGTACTATGGGCTAGATGTAATTGGCAATGGTGTGACAACCCACTACGAATCGCCCTATCGACACCCCACTACTGATCCAGCGGGTCAGCTTATTTTCCAATTTGGCGGTCAAGGCGCTGGCACAGTTTGCATAGATAACGTCATAATCGGTCCGCCCTCCGCCACACCGATTGCGACCAACGCGATTCACGTTAATCAGCTTGGTTACTTTGTTGATGGTGCCAAACATGCTACCGTCGTCAATGCATCTACAGAGCCACAGGTATGGACTCTACTCAACGAGGACGGCATAACCGTACGCCAAGGGGTAACAACGGTTTACGGCAATGACGAAGGCTCGGGGCTACATCTGCATCAGATCGACTTTTCGAGCTACAAAATTGCAGGCTCTGGCTACACAATTCAACTGACAAACGCAGTTAGCCATCCATTTGAAATCAGCGAAAATCTATATGAAGAGTTAATCTATGATGCGTCTCGTTATTACTACTTTGCGCGCAGCACCGATCCGCTGGTGATGCCATACGTAGATAGCATCCTGCGAGAACGGGAGGGTGGTCCAGCCGATGACAACGTTCGCTGCTGGCCCGGCAGCGGTTGCGATTATGCACTCGATGTCTCTAAGGGCTGGTACGATGCAGGAGATTACGGCAAGTATATAGTAAACAGCGGATTTAGCGTCTGGCAGTTGATGAACCTGTACGAGCGCGGCCTACACATTGCCCCCAAGACGCTCGCGCCCTTTGCCGACGGCATGATGAACATTCCAGAGAGCGGCAATAGCGTTTCCGATCTACTGGACGAAGTGCGCTACAATTTAGAATTTATGTTGGGGATGCAGGTACCCGACGGCGAGCCACTAGCTGGTATGGTCCACCATAAAATTCACAATACCGAATGGCATGAAGTCGGCATGTCACCATTTGGGCTAGAGGGCGATGAGGGCGGTGAGCGCTATTTGACTCCACCCACCACAACCGCCACGCTTTACTTCGCTGGAGCCATGGCACAGTGCGCCCGAATTTGGACACCTGTTGACGCAGCTTTTTCTGCTCAATGTCGATCTGTGGCCGAAAGCGCATGGGCAGCCGCCATTGCCAATCCAGCAGTCACCCACCCTGATGAGCCGTACAATAATGGTGGTGGCCCCTATGGAAATTTAGATTCTGGCGATGTGATTGCCGATGAATTCTACTGGGCCGCTGCCGAGCTTTTCATCACCACAGGCAAGCAAGCGTATCAAGACTTTCTGCTGGCATCACCCAATCATCTTGCGCCCGGAGAAGTGCCAATTTCATCCTATGAGATCGACATGATCGGACGCATTTCGCTGAGCACGGTGCCTAATAACCTGCCAAAAGATGAGCTAGATGCGGTGAAAGCAACGGTTATCGACCTAGCTGATTTCTATGTGGAGATGGTCAACAGTACAGGCTTCGGCGTGCCAATTTCTGCCGACAATTACTATTGGGGATCCAATTCAACATTGCTCAACAAGGTAATGGTTTTGGGTGTTGCGTACGACATAAGTGGTGATGCTATCTACTTGACCGCGGCACAAGAAGGAATGAACTATATTTTAGGCCGCAACCCGCTCGGTCAATCCTATGTGACGGGTCATGGTGAACGGGCTACACTCGATCCGGTTAGCACGTGGTATGCCAACATTGTCAATCCGGATCGACCCATTGCACCGGCTGGCTTTCTCGTTGGTGGTGCAAATCGCACGCACCCAGACATTTTTGCCACCGAAGCGCTAACCGGATGCGTTGGATCAACCTGCTATATCGATCACATTCGCGCGTATTCGACAAACGAAACCGCCATCAACGTCAATGCTTCACTGGTCTGGGCAACGGGCTTTTTAATATCAGAGTCGAGCGGTCAGAGTGAGCCACAGGCAAAACGCACCTTTTTATATTTGCCAATGTTTAGCGAATAAGGCGAATCAACGGAATTGGGTTTCTTTAAAAGCTATGGTATGATGCCGCCAATGATAAAACAACGGTCAGCAACTGCAACACGATTTTCTCTCAGCCTTATCAACCTCCTTCTCGGAAGGAGGATTTTTGGCTTGGAGAATTTCAGTCGCACGGCAGTACGCTAATTACAGTAGACTGAATCGCTTATTTCAAAGGCTTCTCCAGGTGGAGAAGCCTTTTTTTATGCCCTAAAATAATAGCCACTTTCGCATTACAACCATACCAAGCACCACTACACCAAGCACCACCACACCAAGCACCACCACAAAAGGATAGAAATCATGACAACTCTGGTACCGGTAGATCAATCAAAAGATGCTGACATTCAAAGAGAAATGCTGGATGTTGCGCACGATTCACGCCGGATGCGTGATTATATTGCAGATGGTTCAGTCAAAAAATATCACCAATTTGCGCAGATCGACCTGCCCAATCGACAGTGGCCATCCTGCGTTATCACCAAAGCACCGATCTGGTGCAGCGTGGATCTGCGCGACGGCAATCAGGCGTTGGCCATTCCAATGAGCGTGGACGAAAAGGTGAAGATGTTCCAGCTACTAGTCGATATTGGCTTCAAGGAGATCGAAGTTGGCTTTCCCTCCGCATCACCAACGGAGTTCAATTTTATGCGCCGCTTGGTCGATGAAAATTTGATCCCCGATGACGTGACGGTGCAGGTGTTGGTGCAGGCACGCGAAGCGCTCATCCGCCGCACCTTCGAATCGCTGCAAGGCATCAAGAGCGCAATTGTCCACCTATACAATTCTACATCCGAGCTGCAGCGGCGCGTGGTCTTTGGCATGGACAAGCAGCAAATCATCGACATTGCGGTCAATGGTACCGAGCTAGTCAAGTCACTCGTGCCGACGCTGCCCGACACGAACATACGCTTTCAATATTCGCCCGAAAGCTTCTCGGCAACCGAGCTAAAGTTTGCACTGGAAATTTGCGAAGCGGTGGTCGACGTGTGGCAACCAACACCCGAGCGCAAAATGATTTTGAATCTGCCTGCCACTGTAGAGATGTCGACCCCCAATTTGCACGCCGATCAGATCGAATGGTTTTGCACCAAAATACGTCAGCGCGATTCTGTACTGATCAGCCTACACACGCATAATGATCGGGGCACCGGCGTCGCTGCGACGGAGTTGGGTCTGCTGGCCGGTGCGGATCGCGTCGAAGGCACGCTATTTGGCAATGGCGAGCGCACGGGCAATGTGGATATCGTAACACTGGCGCTAAATTTGTACACGCAGGGCGTTGATCCAAAGCTAGATTTTAGCGACATTCACGCGGTGCGCGAAGTCTACGAAAAGGTGACGCGTATGAGAGTCCATGAGCGCCATCCATATGGTGGTGAGCTAGTCTTTACCGCGTTTTCGGGATCGCATCAAGACGCAATTCGTAAAGGGATGAGCGCACGCAAAGAAGCGCAGCAAGAATTGTGGGAAGTGCCCTACTTGCCCATTGATCCGCAAGATGTTGGCTGTACATATGAGGCGATCATTCGGGTCAACTCTCAGTCAGGCAAGGGAGGCGTTGCCTATCTTCTCGAATCGGAGTACGAGTTGCGGATGCCAAAGGGGATGCACCCCGAATTTGGGCGCGTGATTAACGAAATAGCGGATCGAACGGGCGAGGAGATGACGGCACAGCAGATCTACGAGACCTTTGTGCAAACGTACTTTGAATCTGCATCGCCCTTTGAGTTAGTCACATTCCGCGTGACGCCAAGTATCGATAGTGATGACGAAGTGACCTGTTTTGCCACCATCAAAATCGACGGGACAGAGCATCAACTCTCTGCAACGGGCAACGGACCAATTAACTCATTTATGAAGGCAATGAAGGAGGAGTTAGTGCCCGACTTCAAATTTATTTCGTACGCCGAACATTCAGTTGGCCGCGGCTCAGCCGCACGGGCGGTGGCTTATATCGAAATCGAGACGCCATCGGGTGCGCATTTCTTCGGGGCAGGAACGCATCACAATACCTCGATTGCATCAATCAAAGCACTACTTGGGGCAATCAATCGGGCGTATAAAAGCAAATAATTTTAAAGGTGATGTAGGAAGCGGCGAGTTTATAAACTCGCCGCTTCCTACATCACCTTTCTTCCTACCCCACAAAATCTTGATCAAGGATCGGAACCGAGCCATTCTTCCCCGTCTCGATCCCCTCATCCACATAATTGGGCCGCTTTATCATATCGTAAACATTGTAAGGCGTACACACAAAGTGCTCCACCTCTTGACGCACATCGCCATGCACCACATTAAGATCAGTGCGAATCTGCTGCACCACCTCATCCAACGAAACAAAATAAGCATCCACATTATCGCGTACATCCAAGCTCAGCAGCGTCTTTTCGAGCGACAGAGACGAATCATGCGGATCGAGCTTCGCGCGTTCATGCTCGACAAACTTCACAAAATGCGCAATTTGATCGGGCCCCATACTGCGTACATAGAGCACCCCATACACTTTTAGTTGATAGACAAATTGCGACATCGTCGAGACTAACTCTTCACCCGCAACTAAACAAGCATTGCCAACTTTCTTTTCAATATTTAGCGTCTCGAGCCGCGTGATAATGTTGTCATCATCTATAGTAAAAATCGTATCCAAAAGATCGCCATACACGGCAATCTTCTTCGTAAACAAACGCGCGGAAAACTCCCGCTCCTTCTCCTTAGCCGACTGCACACGCACCATAATCGTCATCGCGCCAACAGTAATCACTGACCCCAAAATCGCAGCAAAAAGCTCGTAGACAAAGGGATTCGTCTCTTCGCCAAACTTTAGCACACGCTCCACCGTGCTAAAGCCAGAAAGAATAAAAACAATCGCAATGATCCAAAAAACCGTGCTGATTTCGGGCGTTCTTGGTTTATTCATCGGCGTGGGTCCAGTGGAATAGGGATGTCAAAGGGCGTCATAAAAATCTTTTGTGCCACTGCTGAGCCGTCTATTATGGCTCAATCAACTCATCTACAATTTTAGCCGATGAGAGCACACCAGGCAACCCCGCGCCAGGATGGGTCCCCGCGCCGACAAAATAAAGGTTGTCGATATCCTCGGATCGATTGTGCGGCCGGAACCAAGCAGATTGCAGCAGCGTTGGCTGAACCGAGAAGGCCGAACCGAGATGACTGTTTAATTCGCCTTCAAAGTGTGGCGGATCGATATAGTGTAATGCCTCCAAATTTGCGCGCAGACCGGGCAGGTAATTCTCCTCTAAAAATTGCAAAATCGTGTCTCTATATTTTGGACCAACCGTCTCCCAATCAATATTCGCAGCTAGATGTGGAACAGGCGAAAGCACATAAAATGCCTCATTACCATCAGGGGCCATCGATGGATCCGTTAGCGTGGGCATGTGTAAATAGAGTGAGAAATCGTCAGGCAACTCCCCGCTGCTGCCAAAGATCTCGGTCAGCAACCCTTTGTAGCGTTCGCACAAAATAATGTTGTGGTGCGCCAGTTGCGGAAAGCCCTCTTCGGCCTCGATATAGCGTTTTTTGGTACCAAAATAAATCACAAAAAGGGACATGCTATACTTCATCTTATCGATACGGCGGTCGCTATTCTTTTTGCGATGTTGAGCCGGGATCATATGTTTGTAGGTCGCGGCAACGTCGGAATTTGCAACCACAATGTCTGCTCTCTGCTCGCTGCCATCTGCTAGGCGCACACCGACAGCCTGCCCATTTTCCACCAATATCTCCTCGACCGGACGTTCCAAGTGAACGGTAACGCCGAATTCGTCCATGAGCTTGCCAAAACCGTTGACAATCGCAGCCGTGCCGCCCAACGCATAATGGACGCCCCACTCGCGCTCCAAATAATGGATCAACACGTAGAGTGAAGCCGCATCAAATGGGTTGCCCCCAATTAGCAACGGGTGGAACGAAAAACAGCGCCGCAGGAAATCGTCTTTTACAAATTTCGACACATACTTGTACACGCTCAAATACGACTGTAAGCGAATCAGATCGGGCGCGACTTTAACCATATCCATAACGTTGAGAAAGGGCTTGTCGATCAGCGCCATGCCGGTGTCAAAAATATCTTTGGTCGAATCAATAAAGCGCTCGTAGCCTTCTATATCAGACGGATTCCACTTTTCGATCTCTTCCAAAATAAAGTCGTGGTCGCCATTATAATTAAAGTGACGGCCTTCGTGGTCAAAGATGCGATAAAATGGATCGCACGGCACAAGCTCGAAATAATCTTCACGATTTTTGCCCGCAAGTTCCCAAATATCGTCAAAGAGAAAGGGTGCAGTAATAACGGTCGGGCCACCATCAAACTTAAACCCATTAATCTCATAAACATAGGCGCGCCCACCAAGTTTGTCACGTTTTTCAAACAGCTCTACATCATGCCCCTTAATGGCTAGGCGCGCGGCAACGCCCAAGCCGCCAAAACCGCTACCGATGACGATAATTTTCTTTTTCACAGATTAAGACCTCTACTCTCATGTCGTTATAATTTTGGGTGATAGACTTCATGCTGGTTATAACATATTATTATTGTACATGATAGTTGGGCAGATCCAGTTTTGGTGATATGGGCCACTTTTCTGTGATTAGAAGGATTACGTAGTAAAATAGACATATAATCGAGATTGCGGCCATTGCCTCTTTGTCCGTACCACCAAATAGCGCCACCGACCCGCAAAATGGCCCGCCTATTCACGTAGCACGAGGAATAAATAGCACGAGAAACAAGTAGGAGCCAAATTCAAATGTTTGAAAAAGGAGATGATCCATTGAAAAAATTTGTCATGCGCACTTTTCTACGTCTGCACACCGCATTGTATCGGCTTTCCAATGGCAAAATTGGCGGCAATATGGGAGATAACAAGATCTTGCTGCTCAACTCGATTGGGCGAAAATCGGGCAAAGAGCGGGTCAGTCCACTGGCCTACATTGAGGATAATGGCCGCTATATTTTAACCGCGTCAAATGGCGGCGGGCCGAACCACCCTGGGTGGTATTATAATCTGCTCAACACGCCGAATGTGACAATTGAGGTGATGGGAAAGACAATTAATGCGATGGCCAAAATGGCGGAAGGGGCCGAGCGCAACCGACTGTGGGAAAAGCTAACCGCAAATTTTGACCAGTTTCGCCAATACCAAGAAAAGACAGATCGTACAATTCAAATGTTTATCCTCACACCGGAGCAGTTATAATGAGCACAGTCAAACCATCCGCAAACCCAGAAGCGGATCCGCGCGTTAAGGCCGTCTTTGATGATATTCGCACCACGCGCAACACCGACTTTATCGGCAATATCTGGAAATATTTGGCCTTCAATCCCGCTCTGCTCGAAGAAGTTTGGGGCGAGATCAAGGACGTGATGGCGACCGAAACGTTGATCGACAGCAAAACCAAAGAGATGATCTACGCTGCGGTGTCGATTGCCAATGGCTGCGATTACTGCATCCACTCGCATACATTGCAGGCAAAAGCCCAAGGTATGGCCGACGACGAACACGCCGAATTGCTGCGCATCGTCATGCTCGCATCTAAAACCAACAACCTAGCCAACGCGCTCCAGCTACCCATCGATCCAGAAATGGACATGGAAAAACGATAAGGAGGTTAGCTACAGATTTCGCAGATTTGCGCGATTACTATCCCTACCCTAGCACACAGATTCGGGCTGTTGGCCTGAATCTGTGTGCTAGGGTTAAATCCGAATCTGAGTGCTAACCTTACCCCGAAAAAAATATTATCGCAATGTGGCGATTTAGTCGATCCATTGAAATAAATAAAATCCATTGCAACCGAATCTGAGCGCAAAACCACCCCTCAAAAAGTGGGTTGAAATTAGAAACAATGGAATTAATTTATTTTATCACAATGGATTGAAAAACATCCTTTTACTCCATCGCAGTTCCCCTCTCAATTTCCTTAGTAAACCCCGTAAATTGGACCACTAAGTGGGCGCAAAAAGCCAAATATTAAGAAAAATAATCTACCAATTTTTGAGTATTGACAACGCCATTTAATTGATATATTATTTTCATCCAAGCTTGTAGAACATATGTTCTTTTATTGGTTTTTCTAATGCAAGACACGATGCTAAAGTCGTGACCCGCAGAGCTGAATCCCCCGTCAGCTCTGCAACAAAATTGAACCGCCCATCATCCTATTTAGCCATTGCCCAGGCGCGGTTCAAGCACCAAACAGTCAGACCCAAAACCGAACCAGACTCCATCATCTCTCCGTTCATCTCACCCCTCTGGATTCTGCCTCTGTACCCAATTGTATCACCCTGTTTGTCTACCGTTGCGAAGCTATCCTGCGTAGTGTTGCAGGCGCACAATATAGCACGTTCATAATTGAGACTGATCTACATGGTATCCCAAGAGCCTTCAACTGTCGTTGACGCCACCATCGAAGAGATAGAGCCAGACCCGAATTTACCCTTTGCCGCACTTTACGCCAGCACCTATGGAGACCGCATACGCGCCCAATGGCAAAAAGCCTGGGAGCACAGCATCGACCACTGGTTGCACTCCGGTCACCGCAGTAGCGAACATACACGACGCGCCTATCAACGCAACCTCCGCATCTTTCAAACCTATATCGCAGAAAAGCACGAAATTCATCATCTCTGGTTAGTGATGCCCAAGCACGTTCGTGCTTGGATCACATTCATGAGACGGTCTCAACTTAAAGAATCCACCGTCAGCCAGCGCTTGGCAACGCTTAGTTCGCTCTACAAATATGCCATCCGGACAACCACTGTCATTGGGGGGCGCGAAGTCTCGCTGCTCATCGACGTCAACGGCAACACGCGCATGAGCCCGTTTGCTGCAACCAGCATCGAACGCCCCAAAATCATGCCCTACGGCAGCGCAATCTCGCTGCCAGTCGATGCATACACCTGGATCATCTTTGACTATCAGCAACGTAAACCAACCATCGGCAATCAGCGCAACCTTGCCTTGCTGCTCATGTTTGGGCTCAACGGTTGGAGCGTCAACGAAGTCCTCTCCATGCAGTGGCAATATATCCACAAAGGCAAAAACAGTTATCACTATGAATGGGCAGATCAAGAGATTGATAGCGAACGCACCACCCGCCCGCTCCCCACCCACAACTATAACGCAATCGTCACCTACCTGAGCTATGCAGGACGTTTTTATCCCGAGATGACCAACCATCCAGACCACATTCAAGGGTGCGACTATATTTGGCAGCCGGTCCTCAACGTCAATCGCAACAACTTTGGCACATCGTCAGAAAAGCTCGACCATAATCGACCCATTAGCAGAACGAGCGCGACCAACGTCTTCCGACGCGACCTTGTACGCTACTTTCGCCGGCATTTTCAACAGCAGGGGCTTACGCCAGAAAAAGCCAAAACCGCTGCCGCAGCCCAAGCCAAGAAGTACACACTTCAAAGCCTGCGTCACATGGTCGCCCAACAATTTTACACAGCCAGCAACAACGATCTCAAAAAGGTCCAAGAGCTTATGAACCACAAAAACCTATTCACGACCCAGGTCTATCTTGAAAACATGGACACCTCGCACGACGACCATAGCCAAATACTTTCGCACCAACTTTCGCTCAACTTTCCAACCAGCACGAAGGGCGAGCCCTGAGCCGAGTCGAAGGGCGAGCCCTGAGATAGGTTCAATTTGAGAACAAAGCCTACAGTAAACAAAAGCGTGTAAAATGTCAAATTATCCACAAGGAGAAGAGTTAACAATGATGCAATCCACCACATCAGATCAAAGCCAGACGCAGCCCAAAAATCTAGACCATGCCAAAAGCGATGACCAATCTTGCAGCGCCATCCCACTAAACATCATTGGCACAAACAGCCTGCATCTTTTAGAAACAACCGAACTCAATTTCGGCACGTTCACAGATCCAACCGCCCCGATGAACCAAGCACGCCGCCACTTCTATATTGAAGAAGCAGTTCGCCCTAGCAGACCGCCACGCGTCATCGGCTATCGCGCAGCACCTAACTGATCATACCAATCATAAGGAGAAATCATGTCTAGCAATCTAACGTATCAATCACTCTTAGAGAAGAACAGTCGTGCCCAGAAACGGGCAGAAGAAGAGCAGCAAAAACGCCTCAGCGATCGCCGCGTAAAGATTGGGCAAAGAACCCTAACGCAACTCGTGAACGCATTTGATGAACGCCCCTACCTGCACCCGCTCTTTAGTCCAGTTGGCGATCCAGATATTGCTGAGATTGACGAAGAGTATATCTTCGTATCGCAGCTTGTTGCCAATACAATAGAAACTGAGACAATCGAGACGAGGTTGGAGCAACATACCGATGAGGATTTCTTCGAACTGCGCATTATTCACGAAGCGACGGACAACAATACCGCTGTCAGAATCGACTACGATCTGCGAGGGGATGAAGTTTTAGAGCGAATTGCAAACAATACCAACCGTATTCTGTCCAACATCCAAATCTGGCAAAAGCTCTCGCAGAAGAATCATACGCTAGCAGAGCAAATCATTGCCCACATTCGCGACTGGTACCAACTATTCACCGAATGGGACAATCAATGCATCCAGCTGGCGCAGGAGACACTCGACAAACATTGGTCCCCACACATGCTCTATCGGCTGCACTACGCACCATCCATCAATCCCGCCGTTCAAACGCATCCGCTGGATAAGCCGCACGATCAGCTAATCGAAAAGAGTATCATCACCTGCACAGAGCCGAACCCAAATCGGATCTCCTACAAACGGATTGCCGAAAATGGCGATCATATCATCCAAGTCATTCTGGGCAATCTCTTCGATTACGAACCGCTCATCTTCGATACCAAGCCAGAGGTCAACCAACCGCTGCCCTGTCATATCTCTCATCAAATCGGCAACCACACAATCTGCCTGCCGCCATGCAATCTCGACTCATACGAACCGCCAGCCGTTCCGCCCGAACCGCTTTCATGGCGCATGTACTTACACCAACAAGGTCTCTATCACATCTACGCCGATGCGCTGGCTGATCATTACAGCTACGACGAGTCAGGCGACATTCAAGACCTGCTGACGATGACGCCCGCTGAGCTGATTGCGCACAATCCTGGCCAAATCTTCTACATCAACGTTGAGTGGCTCGTACCAGGGCGTGCCCAAAACACAGACTGATTTCCAGTTGATCCATCGAAGCTATTCCCGTGATATACGCCCACGTGACGCGCGTACCCTTTGGAGGAAGAATGAACAGCACCCCGTATAGTCCAACACCGGCTAAAATCGCTGATAAAGATCTGGCCGAAGTCTGTGCCAAACATCATTTACTCGTCGCGCAGCCTAGTCAAGCAGATGCGCTTGCTGTGCTTGGTTTCAAGAGCACTGTCTACAGCATCGACCCCAAAACGATCTATCTATCCGACACCACTTACACCCATCTATGGAAAGAGACTCTTGGCTCTAGCACTGA
>ENA-ORXT01000108-ORXT01000108.1-marine-metagenome-genome-assembly--contig:-NODE-108-length-131490-cov-8.769056_pt1 | contig 131490 bp, 94 predicted proteins | sample MGYA00237868_ERZ511482 | MGnify/ENA metagenome assembly ERZ511482 | reverse complement strand
ACTGTTTTTTACCTGTATCTTCTTTGTGTAAATGTACAAAATTTGGCTCAGTTATGGAAGCAGAAATAAGCTCTGACAATTGAACTAAACCCAACCTCTGCGATCCATATAGGTACACTTTTGCACCTCGACAAAAACAGTAACACAGTTTTCTAAAAACAGACCAATAACCTTTGAAAATTTATGCCTCCCTTAAAAAATTCACGACTCGCCGGCGGCAACCAAGCGGGGATGCGACTATAACCAATCAGCTAGATTTTCCATTTTTATAGGTTGAACAAACCTGCTAAAACTGGGCATTGAGGAAATTTTTTTTCGAAAAAGCCACACGCAAGCAAGATATCTTTTAGCAATGAAGAATCTCTCAGCTATAATCTTATGATCCTTACACCCTATGAATCTTAGTTCATACAAGATGCTAGGCTAGATATGAGTATAGTAGCGAGCGCAGCGAACAGATCCGAAATAACGTGGATTGGAGGCGGCTGAACTGGAGGAGCGTCCGTGAGCAGTCAGCAATAAGTGAGTAGGATGTCGTAATGACCGCAAAGCGTAGCAAGTCTGGAAGAGCTCCGCAGCAGCTCTGAATAGCTATCGGGAGTAGCGGCTGATTTGTGCGTAGCGAGGACAGCGATGGAGGACTAGCTTGGCAGCGTGCATGCGTTGGGTTGGGGCGTTTTGGCTGGCAGGGAATGGAGCAGCTTACTCTCACCGCTTAACTGCGTCAGGAGCAAGATCTACATTTCTATTTATCACCATAATGTGAATGAGCACTCAATACGATTACTGTAATTATTTCATCTTGTATATCGTATATAAGTCTATGTTTCTTATTTATTCTTCGTGAATACAAACCGCTTAAATCACCTTTAAGCTGCTCCGGTTTTCCTGTTCCTTTTCTTGGGTGATCCATCAGTTCATTAAAGAGCTTATCTAATTTTTTGAGAACAATTCGATCTCCTGATTTTTTGTGCTTATCGATATCTGATAAAGCAATTTTTGTAAACTCTAAAGTATACTTCATAGACCTAATAATTCACTTATACCTTTTGCATTTGTGACTCGTTTCACATTGCCCTTTTCTGCTTGCTTTAAGCTCTTTTTTATACGCTTCAACATAACTCTATTAAAGTATAAATCATCCTCTCCAACTGGCATCAATGTATATGACTTGTCCTTGCCTCTCTGCACAATGACTTGCTCTCCCTTGTCTACTTTCTCAAAATACATTTTTTGATTCTGTCTAAATTCTCTACTGCTGATTACTAGCATAATTTAATGTTTATGTGTACCAATATGGTACAATATACTGACTTTATAGCAAAATTGCAAGTTCTTCATTTCAATGGATGATACTTCTTCAAGAACTCCCTCAACTCACCAAGATTATATGCCTTGCATCGCTCAGCACTACTCACATACCTATGACCACACATATACTGCACCTTGCGTACATCAATTTTTTTCAACCTCTCTACTAGCACCGTTGAACAGAAATAGGTTCTGACAATTTGACTAAACCCAACCTCTGCGAACCATATAGGAAAGCTATTGCACCTCAACAAATATAGTAATACGGTATTCTAAAAACAGACCATTAACCCTTAAAAATTTATGCCTCCCTTAAAAAATTCACGACTCGCCGACGGCAACCAAGCGGGGATGCGACTATAACCAATCAGCTAGATTTTCTTTTTTATAGGTTGGACAAACCAGCTACAACTGGGTATTGAGGAAATTTTTACCGAACAAGCCACACGCAAGCAACACATCTTTTAGCAATGACGAATCTCTCAGCTACAATCTTACAATCCTTACATCCTATGAATCTTAGTTCAGACGAGATGCTAGACTAGACCATCGGCGGAAATTGTAAAATAAATAAAAACTATTAGAATTTTGACTTGCCTAGCTAGACATATGTGTAGAATCAATGGTTGCAACCACCGACTAACAGACATCATCACTCAACGAACGCTTCTTTTTATTTTGCTTTGGATTCAAAAATCGGACATAGAGCTTGGTTCGAAAAAGTTTACAACAGCTAAGTTTTCCCTTTGTCTGAACTATGATTTTTAGGATTTTAAGATGATAGGATTTACGTGTCCCGCTCTCCATTCTTATTATCTATAATTTTATGAATCCCTGTCTCGATGGCTTTAGTTAGGCAGATTAGTTCAGACGAGATGCTAGACTAAATACGAGTATAGCAGCGAGCCCAGCGAAGCGCGGCAAGTCCGGAAGAGCTCCGCAGCAGCTCTGAATTGCTATCGGGAGTGGCGGCTGCCTTTGTGCGTGGTGTGGACAGCGATGGAGGACTAGCTTGGCAGCGTGCATGCATTAGCACAGTGCGTTGGCAGGACATTTCATGACCTTGACCATCCAAAATCATTACCATCTACATTTCACCTTCACTTACCTCTCCCTCCCCCACCTAATACAATTTGCAAGACCGTGCGCCATTCGCTGGTGCACCATGTCCAATGCATATCCATTTTCGTCAATCCTACCTTGTGCAATTTGCTCAAGATTTTTTGCAACTTGCCTAAATTGACCAATAGCTTTCTTTGGTGGATTAGCATGTTGTTCCAATCCAGTGATACATTCGGACATAAGTCTAGAGACTCCCAAAACTTCTAATTTTGTGGCTTGTGAGATAATTCTTTTGTTTCTGTTATCTGAATCCTTTGGAAGGCCCCATAATGTGCGCTCAAGTTTCATGTATTGATCTCGTGCTAAAATAACTTGGTCAAATTCAATAGCAATAGCGCTTAGCTTTGGAAACATTTTACTTTTAGATAAATCTGAAAGCGTTGGTATTATGATAGAGTCGTGTTTCATATCAATATTACGATTGTCCTCAAAATCATTGTAAGCACTCAAAACATTCCGATAAGCTTTGTTGCCATAGTGCTTAGTGCCTAAATAACCTAGGTCGGCTCCATGATATGCGAGAACACGAACTCCTGTTTCTATTTGAAAAGATGAATCGTTAGCTAAAGGCTCTTCAATTATTATCGGTTCTGCGACTAGATCCATAACGACTTCTGATGGTTTTTCCTGATTATTACTGGCACTGTTTTGACAAGAAAAAGAGAATAGGACTACCAAACAATGTAGATAAGACTGCTTAATTTTACTCAGATTATTTTTTGATTTCATAAGTGCAAATATTTATATCTATCCAACAATTGAGCTCCCATCACGTATGGGTTTAAACGAGAACGATGAGGAACGAGGAAGTAAACTACAAAGCCCGACCTCATTCGTGGTGGCACTCCCAAATACAATTTTTAAGTAAAACTAAAAACGGTGAATACCTTTTCACAAGATATTCACCGTCAGTAAAATATTGTTTTAACTCGTTAATTAAGATTTTCTAATCAAACAAATTTTCATAGGAGTTATCACCTCCAGCAGAATTATCTCTAAGCTCAGGCCGCTTAACCTTCTCCTGTAAGTCTAAACCATCACTAGCATTATCCATCAAAAGGAGTGTACTTTTCTTTTCCCAGTCTTCCAACATCGCTAAACCTTTCTCCTCAAAAACCCCATTTTGAAGATCGATACTTTCCATGAATGAAGAAGACATCTCCATCATACGCTCCATCTCTCCTACTTTATTTGACACATCGTCTGCTACTACTTCCATAGCTGCGTCAAACATAGCACGCTTATCTGGGTCACCAGAGATAACATTCATAGCAGAAGTCATTGCGCCATGCGACGCTTTGATGGCTTTATACTCTTGCTCTTTTACCTTTACCTGATCCTTCGTATCTTCCAAAAGAATTTCAGAATTGGTGTACATTTTAGTCAAGATCCGATAAATTACCTGCATCTTTTTATGCAAAGTATTATATTTACCATTTGACTCTCTGAGTCTCGCCGCTTTTCGCGAAGACAAAGTCAACTGCGTGGTATTTCCTTTATTCTTAGCAGCACTTGCCAGTGCCATATTATTATCAATCTCTTTTTTATTCGTCTCCATCAGCGTTTTGAGCTTACGCATTTGACCGCGAATCTCTCCGATCTGCTTACTCATCTTGCGGAGGTTGTCTTCTAGATCACTGATGTAATTTTTGAGAATACCGATAGGATCAATAGTAATAAATATACCCGTGATCTTCCGCATAGCGCTTTTATACATATAGGACACAAGGTTTCTTCCACTCTTACTGAACGCAGTAAATAATACAACCCCTAATACCATGGCGCCGACTACTGCCGACATCACTGCAGTGAGATTGGCGAGAAGTAAAAATCCTGCATATCCTAAAGCCGCCAAAATAGCCACCAAAAATATCATGCCTGTTACACCTTCTGGTTTTTGCCAAAAGGATTTTTCTTTATTTACCATAATGCTCTGTTTACCTTTATAGATTAAAGGTATTGGTTAAATCTATCAATGTCCGCTGCAATTACGCCGAGAATACTTTGATAGGTGTTTTCAAAATTTGATTTAGTAGTGTCAATTTTATCTTGTGCCTCTTTGATATCTTGATCTGCGTTATCGATAGTCGATTGCGATTTCTTAATGCCCGCTTCTATCTCTGCAATCTTCTTGGTGCTGGCTTCTATTTGTTTCTTCAAGCGATCTACCTCTGCTTTCTTACCAGCTATCTTCTCTCGAACCTGATTCTGCAAAGCTTCATCAAACTGCGCTTTTTCTTTATCAATGATCTGCTGGTAATGTCGAGCAGTTTGAACGAGCTTATCTTTGGTCAGACCTACAGTGGAGGCAGTCGCAAATGCAGACTTAATAGCAGTCTCATCATCCATATTCATCTTCTTTAATGAATTGAGTGATTGCTTAAACTCTAGATAATCAAATCCCTGAAGATTGCTTCTGTCCAATGCTCTTGTAAGAAAATCAAGACTCTTCTGGTCTATTTCCCCGTTGATACTAAATATCTGATTTAACTTCGACGCCATACTAATTTATTGATATCTACAAATATAGAAAATATAGGAATGTATATCCTATTTAATCGCTAAAACGCGCTAAACTTACTACGAATTATCTGTACTTCTGTTCAAATCAGTTTTTCTGCAAACTCTAGCGCACGCCAATCCATCCAATTATAAGGTTTTCCACCCATCGCATAGCCTACATGCCCTCCCTGTGTGGTAAGTTCTAAACGTATTTTTGGATGCCTTTTACAGAGCTCCATCGGTATACAGGTCGTAGATACGATAGGGTCATTTTTGGCCAACACCACCAATAAAGGGGTATCCAAGTCATGCAAAAAATTCTTACAAGCAGCAGCATAGTAGAATTCTTCTACGCTCTCAAATCCATTGATAGGTGCAGAATATGCAGCATCAAAATCTTCCCACTTATCAAAGGAATCTATCTTGCTCACATCAAGCCTTCCTGGAAACTGTTTATCCTTTAATAAAATCTTTGCTCTTAAACGGGATCGAAAAATATAATTGTACATCCAATTGTTACGCATCTCCACCCAGCGGATACTTTCTTCTAAATCAAAAGGAGCGGAAAATGAAATTCCACATTTGATTGCCGCAGGAAGACGGCCAGCATTTACGGAAAGATATTTGCTCAAAATAGCGCCGCCCATACTGTAACCTGAAAGTACAATCTCATCGTAGTTTTTAGTATCAACTATATGATCAACAACATGGCCAAGATCTTCTGTCTCTCCATGAAAATACAATTTAAAATTTCGGTTAATTTCTTCGCTGCAAGATCTGCAGTTGAACGCTAAAACATCCCACTTATTCGCCGAAAAATGTTTTGCGGCGCTAAGCATATACTGTCGAGTACTGTTTCCTTCAAGACCGTGTAAGAGCACAACTAGCTTTTTACTTCCTTGCGTATTCCAGTCCAAATCCAGAAAATCACCATCTTCCAACTCAAGCCGCTCTCGGGTGTATTCTACACCTTTAACTTTTCGAAAAAACCCCGGTATTATAGTCTGTAACTGACCATTCAATAACCAAAACGGGTTTTCTCGATAAGTCCTATTGATACTTAATGACATATAGAAAGCTAATTACAAGGCTATTCAGTATTGTCATCTGTAGTATCGTCTTGGTCTGTTTGACCATCACTATCATCTGCTTGATCAGTATCGTCTGCATCTGTATCCTCGGCGTCTGTCTTTTCTACATCTTTGCTTTCAATATCCGTGATAGTATCACCTGATTCGTCTTCGCTATCTGTTTCTTCATCCTCGACATTCCCTTCTTTAATAATGGCAACATCACCTATGCTTTGCGTACTATCCAGACTGATCACCCGCACTCCAGAAGTAGCTCTTCCCATGGTACGAATATCGATAACACTCATCCTGATCATGATACCATCCAAGGTCGTAATGATCATATCATCATTGTCCATCACCGCTTTCAAGGTCACCATTTTCCCAGTTTTATCGCTGAGATTCATAGTACGTACCCCTTTACCGCCACGATTGGTTACACGGTATTCCTCCAGTGCGGAACGTTTACCACTTCCTTTTTCAGAAACCACCATGATAGTTACATCAGGATTATTTGGATCTACAGTGATCATACCAACTACAGCATCATCCCCTGCATCCAGTGTAATACCTCTCACACCTGCGGCACTTCTACCCATCGCTCTCACCTTGGCCTCTGGGAATCGAATAGCTCTACCACCTCTATTACCAATTAAAATCTCCTTACTACCGTCCGTCAATTTCACTTCTAAGAGTTCATCTCCTTCATTGATGGTGATGGCTTGGATACCATTTGTTCTCGGTCTAGAGAATGCTTCTACCAAGGTCTTTTTAATCAATCCATTTTTAGTACAGAATACGATAAAGTTATTATTCAGAAATTCAGTATCCTTAAGATCTTCAATGGCTATATATCCTTTGATCTTATCCTCCTTCGGTAAGGACAATAGATTTTGAATCATCCGTCCACTAGACACTTTACTCGTCTCCGGTATTTCATATATTCTCAACCAGAAACACTTACCTGAGTGGGTAAAGAGTAGCAGATGATTATGCGTCTTCCCGACCAGCATGTGCTCTATATAATCCTCGTTTTTCGTTTTAGAACCACGAGAACCTTTTCCACCTCTACCTTGCGTCTTATACTCAGAAGTTTTCGTACGCTTTATATAGCCTTGCTGACTGATTGTGACCACCACTCGGTCATTGGCAATCATATCTTCAATATTGATTTCGCCTTCCGCATGGGTTATCTGCGTGCGACGCTCATCTCCAAATCGCTCCTTTATTTCTGCAAGCTCCTCCTTAATAATCGCATTTTGACGATCAGCACTTCCTAGGATATCTTTAAGATCGATGATTTGCTCTTGTAGTTCATCATATTCCGTGCGTACTTTTTCACGCTCAAGACCTGTCAACTTTTGCAGACGCATTTCTAAGATGGCCTTAGCTTGATCCTCTGTCAATAAATTGTCTCCCTCTGGGAAAAACTTCTCGCTTTGAAAGTCGATCAAAGGCTTAAATTCTTTCCAGAATTTTGCTTTATCCGTTACGAAATCTCCCTTCATTAATTTTTGCTTCGCCTCATCTGGCGTAGCACTATTTCTAATTAAGGTAATAACGGCATCTATGTAATCAATCGCTACGAGTAAGCCCAACAAAATGTGTGCTCGCTCCATCGCCTTGTTCAACTCAAACGCCGTTCTACGCTGAATAACCTCTAACCTAAATTTGATAAATTCAACGATCAAATCTTTTAATGAAAGCTGAATTGGTCGTCCACCAACCAACGCTATATTGTTTACACCAAAAGAAGATTGAAGCGGAGTGTACTTATATAACTTACTGAGAACCACTCTAGGAATAGCATCTTGCTTAAGTTCTACTACAAGGCGTAAGCCCGTCGTTCTATCAGATTCGTTCCGCAGTGCGCTAATTCCTGTAACTCTTCCATCACGATACAAATCCGCAATTTTCTTTTCTAGAACATTGGTATTTACTTGATAAGGAATTTCTGTAATAATGATTCTAGAGCGACCATTTTTACCCTCTTCTATCTCTGCTTTTCCTCTGAGCACGACTCTTCCTCTTCCCGTTTCAAAAGCTTCTCTTACCCCTGATGTACCATAAATAATGCCCCCAGTAGGAAAATCTGGCGCCTTAATGTGCTCCATCAATCCGTCCACGTCTATTTCAGGATTATCGATTGTAGCAACTACACCATCTATCACCTCACTCAGGTTATGCGGCAACATATTAGTTGCCATACCCACTGCTATACCCGATGATCCATTGATCAATAAATTCGGCAGTTTTGCAGGCAACACGGTTGGCTCTTTCAGAGAATCATCAAAGTTGAATCTAAAATCAACCGTATCTTTTTTAATATCGTCAAGCAACTCGGTGGACATTTTATCCATCCTCGCCTCTGTATATCTCATCGCCGCTGGACCGTCACCATCTATGTGTCCAAAGTTTCCTTGACCATCTATGAGAGGATATCGCAGCGACCAATCTTGCGCCATTCGCACCATCGCATCGTACACAGAACTATCACCGTGGGGGTGATACTTACCCAGCACTTCTCCTACTACCCTTGCTGATTTACGATGTGGTTTCGTAGACTGTAAGCCAAGATCATTCATCGCATATAAGATTCTGCGATGCACAGGCTTGAGTCCATCACGCACATCTGGGAGCGCTCTACTCACGATTACAGACATAGAATAATCTATGTATGCATTCTTCATTTCATCCTCTATATTGATAGGAATTATCCTTTCTGTAGCCATAAATTTAGTTGTATTTTAACCAGCCCGAAATTACGTTTTTTTTACATATAATTAAGCATTAAAATCAAATAATACACCCTAAGTTCCTACCATTTATCCGCAATACTAATTAAGCTATTTTTAATTGTATTACTTATTCATTACCAATTACTTACGAAGCTATAGTATTATCTATTTAGCAGGTCAAAATGTTTATTACATTTGCTTCAAAGTTATATTGAGTTTGCAGGACAAAAGTTAGATTATTTGGGGCCTACCCACGCGAAAAAGCGTGCGTCGCTATGGTTCAGGACTCGCCTATCGGCTCGGTGCTGCGCACTAGGGCAAGGCTACCCAAAAACCCAGCCCATACTGCCCTACCCTTGCCCAGCGCTAGTCCAAGGATCCTTCAAGCCTTAGAACTTTCTATCCGAATATTGTTTATACTATTTGTCGTGTTCATAGATGAGTCAAAATGCTTAACTTTGACAATGAATTACGCTAACCGACTTTATTTTCCTCAATGGCTCCAGAATCTTATATTATAATGCAAAATAAATTACGTATACTTTTTGTGCTTTTTGGCTGCCTGCTTTCAGTTGCGTTAAGCGCACAAGTAGAAACAATAGAACTTCAAGGAAAAGTCATTGATAGTCAAATTGGTCAAGCCATAGAGTTTGCTACAGTCATGATTGGTAACAAGGAGGATCGTAAAATCATCACAGGGGTAACCACTAAAATAGATGGTACTTTTACAGCTGAAGTAAATGCAAAGGAGATTTATGTTGAGATCAGTTTCATCGGTTTCATAAATCAGACTATAGAGAATATCCCAATAGTAAATGGTAAGGCGGACTTAGGCGTAATCACACTTTCCGAAAATAGCCAACAGCTGGATGAAGTAATCGTAAGAGCTGAAAAATCAACCACTGAATTTAAACTGGACAAAAGAGTATTTAATGTAGGTAAGGATTTGAGTAGCACTGGTGCGAGCGCCTTAGAGGTATTAAATAATGTCCCTTCGGTCAATGTAAATATTGAAGGGGAGATTAGTCTCAGAGGAAGTTCTGGTGTACAGATACTTATCAATGGTAAACCTTCTGTTTTGGCCAGTGAACAAGGTAATGCGCTGGGCACAATTACCGCAGACATGATTCAGGAGATAGAAGTCATCACAAACCCTTCTGCAAAATATGATGCGGAAGGCACCTCCGGAATTATCAATATCATTATTAAAAAAGAAGAACGAAGAGGCATCAATGGTTCGGTAAGCCTCAATACAGGTATCCCACACAATCATAGCATCGGTCTGAGTCTTAATCGTCGCACAGAGAAATTTAACCTCTTCAGTCAGCTAGGAGTTGGATACAGAGAGTTGCCACGTGAAAGCGAAAACATCAATCGAGACCTCATAAACGGCACTACGATTTATACGGATGGCTTAGAATATCGAAACGAAACTTTCTACAATTTCATCCTTGGCACAGACTACTATATCAACAAAGACAACGTGTTGACCCTGTCTGGTAGTTTTGCTTACGAAGTTGAAGATCAACCATCACTGACTGAATTTGCCTTAGAAAATTCAGCCCAGGAGATTGTCAAACGATGGAATCGTAGCGAAATTACGGAGGCTACAAATCCGAAATATCGTTTCGAGCTACAGTATAAAAGTGATCTCAAAGGACATAAAGATCATGCTCTACTCGTAAGTGTATTGGGTAACTTTTTCGGTAAAGAACAATCTTCAGAATTTTTCAATACCGCAACCTTAGGAGCTATTGACTTTCCTGATCAGCAGATAGCGACCAATTTTCAAGAGGGTAAATATACCCTTAGTGTGGATTACACAAAACCTTTTTCAGATAAATATTCGCTGGAGACTGGAGCTCAATACGTCATCAATAATGTCAGCAATGACTTCGGAGTAAACAACGAAATAAACAGTGAGTTCATCCCCGATCCAAATCTTACCAACGTATTTAACTTTGACCAAAATGTGTTTGCTTTATATGGAACAGGATCATACGAGGATAAAAAATGGGGCATCAAGCTAGGTCTAAGAATAGAAAATACAGATCTAAAAACCTATCTGGTAAATACGAATGAATCCAATGACAGGAACTTTTTCAACCTGTTTCCGACTTTGCACACCTCCTATAAATTAACCGATGCTTTCTCTATTCAGGGAGGGTATTCACGTAGAATATACAGACCCCGTTTATGGGACTTAAATCCATTTTTCAATATAAGAAATAACTTTTCTATCCGAACTGGAAACCCAAATTTAGATCCTGAATTTACAGATTCCTATGAGATTTCTAGTATTTATATTGCTGGGAAAACATCCATGAATTTTAGTGTTTACCACCGCTATACAACTGATGTAGTAGAGCGGATTTCTACTTTTGAAAACAATGTCAACACAACCTCTCCTGAAAATATAGGAACCAATCGTGCCACTGGTTTGGAGCTTAATGCTAAGTACACAGCCAATAAAAAAGTCTCTTTTAATGGAGACATTAATTTTAATTACTTCAATCGTCTCGGAGAATTAGAAGGCACTTCTTTTGACTTTAGTGCGAGCCGTTGGTCTACAAAAATTACTGCTAAGTTTAAATTTCCTGCAGATATTGATTTTGAAATCACAGGTCAATATCGATCAAAATATCAAACCGTTCAAAGTATAGTATCTGAGAATCTATTTGCTGATCTAGGCATTAGAAAAAAAGTGTTGAAAGGAAAAGGAGTACTTAACTTAAGCATACGAGACATATTTGCGTCTCGTATCCAAGAATCAGAAACGAGCCAAGCAAACTTCTATATTTACAACCGTCGCTTAAGAGGAAGATTTATAACACTTGGGTTCAGTTACGGATTTGGCAAGGGGGAGGCAATGGAATTTTCTGGCCGAAGAAGACGATAATCCATATGCAAAGAAACAAGGTTCAATTTTCATTGGACAATTTGACTTATCTCATTAATAAAACATCTCCAGAAATCAATTGTGTGTCGCCCTGCACAGTAGTTAACTTAATGTAATAAACGAAAACTCCTGAATCTAAAAGCTGTCCACGATACATACCATCCCAGCCAAAAGCTTTTTCGTTTGGCGCAATATTACTTTGTTTAAATATAGATTCTCCCCAGCGATCATAAATTTCAAATTCATCTATGTTCTCGACTTGATCGTTGGCGAATATCATGAAAATATCATTGATGCCATCTTTATTAGGAGAGAATGCATTAGGAATATAAATACTAGGATCAGGAATAATATTGATATAAATTGATTCCGTATTCATACATCCATTTTCATCCCAAACAGTAAGATTAAGCGACTGATTTTCGTCCCCATCATAAATAGTATTCAAACAGGTATCACAAAATAAAATATTGGGTGGTGACCATAATACTTGATTTATATCTACGGGATTGATATCGGTAGTCGCAAAAATATTTGCAATCTGACCATTATTTAGTTTTAAGGTATCAGTTAAAAGGAGATCAAACTCAATTCCAGGAAAAATATCAATAATCGTTTCCAAAATACAGCCATTGGCATCTACTATTTGAATTTGGTATTCGCCTGGGGCAAGATTTAAAAATACTCCGCTATTGTTTGTTATCCCTCCGTTCAATGTATAAGTAAATGGCGGCAAACCACTAGAGAAAGCTGTCAAATCAATACTTCCATTATTATCTCCTAAACATATCTCATCTTCTACTTCTACATTTCCTAATCCTAAAGGTTGTATAATATCTGAAATAATTACTTCATCAAAAGTCGTACAACCGTTGTTCCGATCTGTTACTTGAAGAGTATAGATGCCTGCAATGGAGACTGTCACACTAGACATACTGGAAATGACTTCTCCGAATAAATCTGTCCAGACAAAGTCCAAATTATCACCTGTACTTGCAGATCCATCGAGGGTAATTTCGGTAGTGCTGCAACCAATAATTTGATCCGGACCAGCGATGGCTATCGGAACCTTATTGTCTATCTGCACTAAAACTTCATCTGTATCTGTACAGCCATTCATCGTATTCGTAATCTGCAAAATATACGTTCCTGGCACCGTCACAATCACAGTAGCAGAATTGCCAACAACAGCACCTGCAGGGCTAGTCCAATCAATAAGAACATTCCCCAGAGTACTTGCTGAACCGTCCAGCTCCACCTCTAACTCTTCACAAGAAATAATTTGATTTGGGCCAGCATTAGCTGTTGGAACTTCGTCATCTTGTATAACTAAGATAGCATCAGAAGAACTACATCCATTGTTTTCATTTGTCACTTGTAAAGTATAATTTCCTGATTCATTGACATTCACAATGGGTAAATCAGAAATTGTCGAACCTGCTGAATTTATCCAATTATAATTTAGGTTTTCTCCTACGCTTAAAGAACCATCTAGTGTAACTTCTAAATTTATACAATCTAAAATTCGATCATCGCCAGCCTCCGCAATTGGGCTAAGCGTATCTATTAAAACTACCATTTCATCAAAATCACTACATCCATTTGCTGGATTCGTAACCTGTAAAGAATAAATTCCAGCTTCTAATACGACAGTGCTGAAAGTAGTGGCAATCTCTTCTCCAGTTGGACTAAACCATTGGTACTCTAAATTACCGATGGCAATCTCCGAACCGTCAAGAATAGCTTCTAGATTAATACAATCAATGACCTGATCAAGACCAGCATTCGCAGTCGGCATGGTGTCATTAAGTGTAACTATAACGTCATCAAGAGCGCTACACCCATTATTAAGATCGGTTATTTGTAGGGTGAATGCTCCTGGCTCAGAAACAACTACTGTAAACTCCTCTCCTATCATTGACCCAGATAGATCAGACCATTCATAGATAAAATTACTGTCCGCGTTAGCACCTTCGCCAAGCGTAACTGCTATATTATTACAATCAAGCACTTGATCTAAACCCGCATCTGTAGGCGGAGCAGCATTGTCTAAGACAACCAATACTTCATCTCTAATAGTACAACCATTAAATGAATCTGTTATTTGCAATGTGTACACGCCTGCTGTATTCACCGTCGTACTAGGTGCTGTGGATATCACAGTTCCATCAGCATTGATCCATTCATACTCAAGATTATCACCGATACTTAAAGCACTATTGAGTACAACTTCGGAAGTAATACAATCGAGGACTTGATCTTCGCCGGCGTTCGCAACTGGTGTATCGTTGTCGATCTCTACTAGAACTTCATCTGTGATGCTACAACCATTGGTCGTATCTGTAATCTGCAGTATGTACGTACCAGCGACATCCACAGTAGTAGTTGGCGTATTTGCTATTATGCTACCAGCAAGGTTCGTCCATTCATAAATAAAATTATTACCTGTACTACCCGAACCAACTAGCGTAGCTTCGACATTGCTGCAATTAATAATTTGATCAAATCCAGCGTTAACCGTAGGCGATCTGAAGTCGTCCTCTACTAGAACTTCATCTGAAGTAGAGCAACCATTATTCGTATCAGTCACTTCCAAATAGTAAACTCCTGCTATATTTACCGATACATTTTCTGCGGAACTTAATACCTCTCCTAATTCATTTGTCCATTCGTAAATTAATGAAGAGCCTCCGCCGCCTGTTCCTTCAAGAACAACCTCTGCGATGTCGCAATTAAGTATCTGATCAGCTCCAGCATTTGCTGTTGGCAGGGCATCGTTATTTACTACTTGTACCTCATCGGTAGCAGTACAACCATTGTCTGGATTAGTTACAAGCAAGGTGTAAATACCAGCTGTGTTTACCTCAAGGATTGATCCATTCGAAAGCATAGTTCCATCAGCATTTGTCCATGCGTATACATTATTATTGGAGTCCGAAGATCCTTCTAGACCAATGTCTGAAATTGCACAATCAATCGTCTGATCTACGCCAGCATTGGCGACTGGTACTTGCACATCTAGTGCAACTATTACTTCATCTTCGGTTACACAACCATTGTTGAGATCCGTAACCAGTAAGACATAAACACCTGGCTCAACCACTGTTGTGATGGGCTCAGTAGCGACAATAATTCCCGATGAGCTTATCCATTCATATTGCAAATCAGCTCCTTCAGTGGCAGTTCCATCAAGTGTAGCTTCAGCGTTTATACAATTAATAATTTGATCTGAACCTGCTATTGCGCTTGGCATATCGTTGTCAAAACTGACCAGTACCTCATCCGACGTGGTGCAGCCATTATTGGAATCCGTAACTTGCAGCGTGTACACGCCTGCAAAACTTACAATTACGGTGGAAGTATTACTAATAACAATGCCCGCTGAATTCAACCATTCAAATTCGAGATTATTTCCAATACTAGACGATCCATCAAGTGTAACTTCTGAGTTGTTACAATCAATAGATTGATCAGATCCAGCATTTGCAGATGGTATGTTGGTATCAATCTCAACTAATACCTGATCCGTATCCGTGCATCCATTGCTGGTATCCGTAATCTGTAAATTAATCATGCCCGGAGAGTTCACTGTAACACTTGATGCAGTTGAAAAAACAACTCCATTTAAGTACATCCACTCATATAGTAGATTACTACCTACACTGGATGAACCATCCAATGTTATTTCTAGATTACTACAATCAATAATTTGATCTAAACCGGCCTGAGCAGTAGGTGCTTCCGTATCTAGATCTATAACTACAACATCTGTGGATGTACATCCATTTTCCGTATTTGTCACCAATAAAGTATATGTACCAGAAGCGTTCACAGTAGTTGTGGCAGTATTGGCAACAAGCGCTCCTGAAGGAGATATCCATTCATAAACTAAAGCTCCTCCAGTACTGTTTGAAGCATCCAGACTAAGCTCCATATTGTTACAATTTATTGTCTGATCAGCACCCCCATCGGCAAGTGGAGCTTCATTATCTAGTGAAACTGAAACCTCGTCTGTCACACTGCAGCCGTTGCTAGGATCAGTCACTTGAAAAGTGTATGTGCCTGGTGTATTGACTGATAGGATAGATGAATTTCCTAGCACCACCCCAGATGGATCACTCCATTCGAGATCCAAATTGTCGCCAGATATAATGAGGCCCTCAAGAGTCAACTCTAAGCTGTTACAGTTAATGGCTTGATCAATACCTGCATCAATTAAGGGTAAGTCTGTGTCAATATCTACAAGTATACTATCTGTAAGTATACAATTATTTGAAAAGTCGACGGATAAGAAATACCAGCCTGGATCGGTCCCTGTTGTAATAAGATTATTGTCTACAAATCCATTAGGTCCTGTCCATTGTGCATCTCCATTGCCAGTGGCTGATCCAGTCAATTCTACAGAAGTATTTGTGCAGGATAGCACGTCTATTTCTGAATCTATCAGAATATCAAAATCGCATAGCGAGCAAGAAACAGGCGGGACAACCGATACAGGAGCTTGACATATTGGAGAATTGAGATCTTGGATTGCAAATTCTAACAACCCATCATTAATCAAAAATGGACCAAGGTTAAGGGGAATATTATACTGTCCTGAAACACTGTTGTCTGTAGTCAGCACCCAACTTTCCAAGGAACTAGATCCGGTAACCAATAAGTCGAAGAAATAAACATCATCATCAGGATTATCATTTGTGCCATTATCGTTGCAAATAATATTAGAAACAAACACTGAAATATCCTGAAAAATAAGATCGACATTTTCCAAATCACAACACTGAACATTGCAATTAATTGAATTTATATTGTCTCCTACTTCTAGAAACTCACTGGTGCCAATAACATAATTGTAAGCGTAGACTGTGAATAATCCGTTCAAAGAGGAAGAAAATGTACCAGAGATAGCTTCGATAATTTCAACTATATCTCCGCTATCATCTGTAATTAAAATAACTTGAACTGTATTTTCATTTTCGCTAAAGTCAACTGAACTTATTTCAACAACTTCATTTGTGCAAAGCAATGTAGGAGATACGATGAGACTTCCAGCATCGGGATCGGTAACGACTATGGTAGTACACAAAGGGGGTGGGTTATTCGTAATCAAGACGCATGGATCATTTGAAGCATCTATACAAAGTTCAAAAGTACCAGGGGTAGACCAAGGAAAGGTAAGACTAGGGCTAGTGGAAACGTTAATAAGCGCTCCATCTAAGAACCAACTGTACTGAGTAGCACCAAGCAACTCTTCTGCGTAATATTCTTCGGAATTATTGTGACATGGGTTAATATTTCCAAAAATCTCTTCCGTCCAGCCGGCAATTTCTTGTTCACCACAAACGCCCAGAATATCTATCTCCACATCACAGTAAGAGCCTAAGCAACCATCAACTAAGAAATAATAAATCCCACCAACTTCTAAATCCGTCATTTCCAGAATCTTATTGTTCGTATTGCAATTTTGTATTTCTACATTGCAGGCAACCTGCTCCGTAAAAGAGCAGTCTTTATAAATGGCTATCTGAACACCAATTGCAAATGCATTTCCAACACAATTACTAAACGAGGCTTCCAAAGTAAGATCTGTACACCATGCTGCAAAAGCAAACCATGTGGGATTATCCGTTCGAGAATTATTTGCATTGGTGCATATGGGTGTCGGACCATCATCTGGATGCTGGTAACTAGACATTGAAAATGTATACCCATCCAATTCATCTACACTGCAGAGAATCGGAGCGGTTTCGCAAGTGCACTCTGGCTGGGACCCATCCGTACATTGAGCGCTAACATTACAAATTGGAAGTAGAGAGATAAGAAAAATAATTGAAAATGTAAGAAATTTATAAAATTTCATATTAATATCTAAAAGTTTCTTTGTGTTACGCTTAATCCCCCATTGTTTTCCTTCAACACACTGTAAGATATACTTTTATTTTGGCAGATTATAATAAAAGTAGTGTTGTATCAAACAGTAAGTTCAGTACGAATTAAATAGAACAAATCATTACGCTTTTCACATTTCTACGCGATAGGGATATGGAAGGTGGGCACGATAGTGACCAGTGTCCTGACAACTCCGTTGTAAGGATACCGTAGTGAACACGGAGCCTGGAAAAGCCCGACCCTGACAGCTGACCTTAGGAAGCTTGTCTGGGTATCGCCCAAAACATCTAAAAATTGACACAATGGAATTGAGTCCACTCCGAAAACTCACAAAACCAAAAATGTTTCTTTTGGCAATATTTTTCATTTTCTCAATGCACTGATGCTTAGGCATCACTGAATTTCGAAAACCAAAAATCTAATCCAAAATAGTCCATTTTATACAATTCGTCAGTTTTCTGAGTGGACTCAGAATTAATTCTTTAGTCAAAGCATCATCCAAGCTTACTTTTTTGTATCTATGTAAAAGTTAAACTAAGAATATGGATAGATATATAATTTTATTTTTAATGAGCGTATCAACGCTTTTCTTACACGGTCAAAATAGCCTGAATGTGGACTTGCTCAAATCCTTTGATCGAGGATCGGACGCATACAGCGGGTCATGGGTGTATGTCGACGGGCAAGGCAAAGAGTATGGACTGGTAGGTTCAAAATCAGGATTAGCAATCTACTCTTTGGAAGAAGGGGAAAATGCAGAGCTGGCATTTATACCTGGCCCGGTCAGTAACTGGCGCGAAATAACGGTAATAAAAGATAATGCCTATATAACCACTGAAGGCAATGGAGAAAATCAGGGTTTACAAGTAGTAAGCTTAGCTGGATTGCCAGACACTGCTTTTCTGCTAACTACATTTGATAGTACCTTTACCAGAGGTCATATTTTGCAAAAGGATATTTACAATCTAAATGAACCTTACATATATATATCAGGGACGGACTCTACTGGTGGAGTTCACATCTTGGATGTTTCTAATCCCGCTCAACCTATAGAAGTCGGATTACACAATCCTCCAAACTATATACATGATGTACACGTGCGAGGAGATCGAATGTACACTTTCCAATTCAATATAGGTGTTATCCAAATAGTAGATATCTCCGATAAAACGAATCCCACTCTACTGGCTACGCTAGATGACCCGGGTGGTGCAACACACAGTGGCTGGACTACGGAAGACAATAACTATTTGCTCGTGGCAGATGAACGAAATGGTTTTGTTGGACGCATATTTGATATTCGAGATTTGGAAAATATATTTGAGGTGAGCACATTTACAGCTAACCCATTGACCTTTGTTCACAACCCATACGTGCGAGGCGACTTCGCTTATCTTGCTCACAATCGGGAAGGTTTGCGCGTATATGATGTAGTGGATCCAACCAACCCTATAGAGGTAGGATTCTACGATACGGTCACGGAAGATAATCCTGGGTCTGGTGGTCTATGGTCAGCCTGCCCTTTTATACCTAGTGGAAAGGTAATCGGTGGAGATCGAGATCTTGGCTTAATGGTTTGGGAAATCAATGAAATTTATGCAAGCCGATTTAGCGGAATAGTTAAAGATCTAAATACTCTAATCCCACTGAATGGGGTAAGCGTAAGTGTGGTAGAAAAAACAGACACTACTTTTACAAACGCGTTTGGAGAATTTGAAGGAGGCTATCCGCAAACAGGTGAACTCGTGCTAAAATTTTCTTTGGAAGGCTACAAAGATAAAACGGTGTCTATCGAATTGGTAGCACAAGAAGATCAGGTACTAGAGGTTTTGATGGAAGAAGGATCTGTGTCTACGCAATCTGTAATAGAAAATAGCAAGCTCCAAATAAGTCCCAATCCTGTGCGGCAAAAACTGTTTATTTCACTATTGGACGTTGATATGAATAGTGAGACGAATGTGCTCAGTATTTACAATCTTCTGGGAAAGGAAGTTAAGCATGTGGAGATAGGTCAAACTAATAAAGCGGTGATCAGCGTAGGCGATATCGCAAACGGTATTTATTTTCTTAGATGGTTATCAGCCGACCAGAAAATAATGGCTACTCAGAAGATAGTCGTCAAGCAATGATAAAAAAGAATAAAGGAACTGAAAGTCAAGAAAAAAAGTCGGTGCCGAGCTAAAAGCTCAGCACCTACACTCCAAATCTATTGAGAAAAGTATGAGAAAAAGTCAGCGTTTTACAGGCGATGAAATTTAATCTAGAATTTGGTAGTGTACTTATTTATAGTCCAAAAATATTGCCATCCTTCCTCTCTCCCATTTAAAATATACTAGTATGTGTGACTTCTAGAATGCCTTCAGATTAGAAAACAATTGAACCTGTTATGCATTTTATAGGTATGCCTTCCAATCCATTTGTATCTAGTCTGTTGCTTATTTTGTCCATGATGACGATTGTATACGTCATCAGCTTGATAAAGAATGATTATAGCGTAATAGATGTATTTTGGCCCTTAGGCTTCTTGCTGGTCGCTAGTTATAAACTTGATTATGGATACGTGATAAATCATACTGTCATCAAGATATTTGTGACAATTTGGGCGCTGAGACTTTCCTTCTATTTACTGTATCGGATAGTTAAACATGGCCCCGATAAGCGGTATCGGGAGCTTCAACGGGAATGGGGAAAGCATCACCGCATCCACGCTTTCTTTAAGGTATTTATGCTACAGGGTGCTTTTATGTTCTTGATAGCTATGCCGATAACTACTGCTACATATGTGATAGAAACAAACATTTTGAGCCTATGGCTTGGTAGCCTCATCTGGTTATTCGGTTTCCTGCTCGAACTGGGCGCCGACATTCAGCTCTACACTTTCAAGCAAAAGTCAGTTAACAAGGGCAAGTACTTGATGACTGGTTTGTACAAGTACTCTAGGCATCCGAACTATCTGGGTGAGATTATTCTGTGGTACGGGATTGCTTTGATTGCTATTCCGAATGAATATTGGTACTTGTCTATTCTGGGGCCTACGGTTCTACTTTTTGCATTGTACAAATTTTCGGGAGTGCCTTATGCGGAGCGCAATGCTAGCAAGTCGCCTGCCTATCAAGTATATATGGAGAAAACTGGAGCCATATTTCCTAAGATTTTCTAGGGTTAAGCGTAAGTTTATGTGAACAAATTGCGGTAGCCATAATGAAAGGTGTTTCGTTTTGTTTATTGCATCCTCAAACGTTTTTGATCCATCTAAGCCTTATAAGCTGCATATAATTTTTATCAAACCATCTTTACTTTACTGATCTAACGGCAAAGAACTACCCTAAACAATTAGCCAAAACACCTGTTTATTTAACGTATTACTAACTCGTGAAAGTAGTTCAGATATAAGGTTAAATAAGAGATAATAACTACTTTTGCACCAAAATTAATTTCACTTGCCAGATCAAAAAGTTACTCCGTATAACAACGTGGATACCAAACGAAGTCAGGTAGAGAATATGTTCGATAACATAGCTCCATACTATGATGTACTGAATAAGGTATTGTCGCTCGGAATAGACAAACGCTGGAGATCGAAAGCGATTAACTTACTAAAAGACCTCGAAAGTCCTCATATTTTGGATGTTGCAACGGGGACTTGTGATGTAGCGCTAGAAATGGCAAAAAAATTGAACAGTCCTAGTATAGTTGGTTTAGACATTTCGGCCAACATGTTGGAGGTAGGTCAAAAGAAGATCGACAAAGCTGGTTTATCAGAGGTAATCGAGCTTAAACAAGGAGAATCAGAAAATCTCCCTTTTGACGACAATACGTTTGACGCTGTGACCGTTGCATTTGGGGTGAGAAACTTTGACAATCTCACCAAAGGATTAGCAGAAATGAAACGAGTCCTAAAGCCTGATGGCCAACTGGTAGTACTGGAATTTTCCAGGCCTACTGTTTTTCCGATCAAGCAGGGATTCAATTTTTATTTTAAAAATATTTTACCAAGAATAGGTAAGTTAACATCGAAGGATCCAAAAGCGTATCAGTACCTATATGAGTCGGTACAGGCTTTTCCTGATGGAGACGATTTTATACAGATTCTTGACACCCTCGGATATAAAAAATCAACATGCACAGTACTTACTGTAGGAATCTGTTCAATATATCACTCAAGAAATTAATTTTTCTAGTGCTCATACTCTGTGCTTTTGCGAAAGTAGAGGCGCAAAAAGCAAAGGGAAATTATAACTTCCTCTCTTTTGAGCAAAAGCCTTATTACTTCGGGATTACGCTAGGCTCTAACAATAGTACATTTAGAGTATTTAAATCGGACAACTTTATCTTGAATGATAGCATCCGTATAATCGAAGATGTACGAGGACCAGGTTTCAACCTTGGGATAGTAAGTAATTTGAAAATTGGTGATTACTTCGATTTTAGATTTCTACCTACCCTATCCTTTACGGAAAAAACAATCTCCTATACGCCTACCGGAAGGCGGGACAATCCAAGAACGAGAAAACTGGAACAAGTGCTGGTACAAATGCCTTTTCATGTTCGATACAAATCTGCACCTTTCAACGATGTAAGGTTATTCGTAATAGCAGGAGTTAAATTTGATTTTGATGTAGCCAATGAAAATCGTACCCGTCAAGCCAACGAATTGGTTAAAATTGCCAGTTCAGATTTTTCGGGTGAATTTGGTGTGGGTATGCAAATCTTCTTTCCATATTTTATCTTTTCTCCAGAGATTAAGATCAGCCAAGGGCTAGGAAATACACTGATATATGATAATCAACTGCTAGAATCGAATGTATTGGAGAAGGTACTATCTAGGACTTTTACACTGAGCTTTCACTTCGAGGGATAGTCTTCAATGCACTACCAACCTAATGATTGTGATCATGCTGTGCATGAATATATTCCATCAGGTCTGGAAAAAACAATCTAAAATCATCATCCAGTTCTTTATCTAGTCGCTGCAAATTTTCGATTACGTTAGCCAACAATTCTGGTCTAGAAAGCCTATGCTTAAATCTTTCAAATGTAGCCGACATACCTGCTACAGTCTGATATCGCATCAACCAATCATCAGTGATCATTAAGGGCAGGTTTTTCTGCATTTTTTTTGGCATCAGGTAAATTTTGCTGTGCAATATTCTGTACATGCGATCAGCAAAATCTCGCAGCGATTCATTAGAGTATAGCGCCCAATGCCTTGTCAGCAGATGATCATACCAAATATCTACCACCAATGGACTATATTTTCCATGGTTCGCATGAAGCCGTCTGGTGCTCTGCTTGACTATAGGATGATTATCCGTAAAAGTATCTATATGTTTGTGCGTCACCACCCCTTGCTTAATTTCAGTGTTAAAACCTGCCAATTCACGGTGTCGGATGCTATCCGCTATGAAATTACCTACTAAGTGGTCTTCATTTTCACAAGAAAGAAAGAGATGTGCGAGATAATTCATATTGAAAATAAGATAAAAGCTATATTTGCGCTGCTTTGTGTCACTAGGACATAAATATTACGTAAAAGATCACAAAAAAGATATAAATCATGTCTCTTAAAGCAGGAATTGTCGGACTCCCGAACGTTGGAAAATCAACATTATTTAATGCACTCACCAATGCCAAAGCATTGGCTGCAAATTACCCATTCGCCACTAAGGAACCCAATGTGGGTATGATAACTGTGCCAGATGAACGTCTTGACAAGTTATCCGAGCTGGTAAATCCTCAAAAGGTACAACCTACGACAATAGAAATCGTTGATATCGCTGGTCTTATCAAGGGTGCATCTCAAGGCGAAGGTCTAGGAAATCAGTTCCTAGCCAATATTAGAGAAGTGGATGCGATCATCCATGTGGTTCGTTGTTTTGATGATGACAATGTGGTACACGTAGAGAATAAAATAGATCCAGTAACGGATAAAGAAATTATTGACACAGAGCTGTTACTAAAAGATTTAGAAACGGTAGAAAAGAGGTTGGATAAGTACAAAAAAGCTGCCAAGAGCGGAAGCAAAGATGACATCAAAGGAGTGGAAGTCCTTACTATGATTAAGGATCTCATCGATGATGGTAAGCCAGCTAGAGTAGCGGATCTGGAGGGAGATGGTCTTACAATCGTTAAAGAACTGCAACTGCTTACGGCGAAGCCTATCTTATACGTTTGCAATGTAGATGATGGCTCGGTGCTCGATGGCAACGTTCATACAAAGGCATTTGAGGAATTGGTTAAGGAAGAAAAAGCACAAGTTATTTATATTAGTGCAGGTATCGAGGCTGATATTGCGGAGCTAGATAGCAAAGAAGAACGTCTCGAATTTTTAGCGGATATGGGACTTAAAGAGCCCGGAGTAAATAAGCTTATTTCTGCGACTTACGCACTGCTCAATTTGATCACCTACTTCACTGCTGGTGAGAAAGAAGTACGTGCTTGGACTATTCGCGATGGATGGAAAGCGCCACAAGCAGCAGGAGTGATACATACTGATTTCGAAAAAGGATTCATCCGTGCGGAGGTTATTAAGTACAATAATTTTATTGAGTTTGGTTCTGAGGCGGCGGTCAAAGAAGCAGGTAAAATGGGTGTAGAAGGAAAAGAATATGTGGTGACAGATGGAGATGTGATGCACTTTAGATTTAACAATTAAAGTTAAGTCTACTCCGAGTTTGAGAAGCATCACATTTTTACAATATAGAGATTAGAGATTAGGCTTATTCTTCAGGGTAAGCCTATTTTTTATTTGAAAGGTTGTTTTTTGGGTGTGCCAGTTTACGAATATAATATCTCCTACCGTCCATATTACATTCGTAAACTGTCGGGCTCGTCAGGGGTGCGCTGTCGCTACCGTGCTTGTCCCATCTGCTAAACTCCAAGGCTTGGCTTCGGGACTGCGCACCCACCTAAAAAGCGGTGGCCCTTATGATCCCTCACACGGGATAGTCCTTGATTATGGATGGCAACTTTTGAAAAAAGTTGGAGCAGGTCTAGATTCTTTCGAAGGCCAATTTAGCTAAATCTCTTTTTGCAGGAATCACTTTATCAAAAACTTTCGTAATAGGCAAAAGCGTTTTTTGCAAGCCTAGCGAAAATGGAGTAAGCTTCTCTCCTTCTTGCCTTTCCTTAGCGTTGAGTCCTCTGCGGATAGCACCGCTCAACATCCAAGAAACATGAATATTGATAAACTCTGTCTCCACCAATTTGAATCCATGCTTAGCGAAAATATCTTCGTAGTATTTCACTGGTCTACCTAGACACAGTTCATCACCAGCGATAGGATCATCTATTCTTTCAAAAATCACGACCTTGTCTTTGGTAACTCTGCATACTTCCTTGATCACATTAAAGAGCATAGCTTCATCTGTATTATGCTGTAGCACGGTTGCGGTAATCGCAAGGTCAAAATGCTTATCGTCAAATGGAATAGTCTTTCCATCTGTCTTTACCAATTTTGCTCTAGTACCAGCAAGATTCTTAGTAGCAAGGGCTATCATATCTGACGATATGTCCACACCTGTTAGGCTTTTCGCATCCGTCTTACAAAGTTCTTTGAGATTTCCACCTGGCCCAGAGCCGAGTTCCATAACATTTTTGTTAGAGAAATCTACTGAAGACAGCATTTCTAAGAATCTAGCTCGCTTGTAGTGATAGTATGGCTCATCATCTCCTGCAATGACATTTCTGTCCTGCCTATCATCTATTCTCTTCGCTACCTCTGACCAATATGGTTCTGGATGATAATTGTTATTTGCCATTGTTGTTATTTGATCCTGATCTAAGTGGAGATTTATTAATGCTATTTTTCCAATAAAAGTGCTAAGGTAAGGATAATCTGTAATATTAGACCTTCTAAAGCACTTTGATATAACGTTGTAACGAGGGTGAATATTAGCAAGCTGGTTGGCAAAACTAGATAATAAGCAAAATTATTCCTCCCATTCTAAGCTTTGATTCCCCTCGGTAAATGGCACTACAGGTACAAATCTCCACTTCAACTCTTTCTTTTCTAGATTATGTCTAAAATGCAAAAACTGAATTCCCTCTTTTACGGGATTAGTTCCAGAGGCTAAGTAATCAATACCATCTTCAGCATGCACCGCAAATGCAGAAACATTATTACCGATATCTCCAGCCAGAGCAATAACCTCTATACCACGCTTCTCCACTTTTTGCAACAGAGGAACTATCTCCGTTTGCCAGCCATTTCTAGTGATCATATAGTTACAAGACCAGTTGTAGGCTTTGTCTCCTTGATGCGCCTTCATATCTGGATGGTCTTTTATCCAGATCAATTTATGCGTCATAATTATTAAATGAGAACTTTCTTGTATCGTGTCTGCTACTTGCTGCAGCATACTTAACTGCTCTCCCGTGATAGTACATTTCCAGTCTACTTCTTCTTGCGTATATAAAATGACAAAGGTAATCCCGTTTTGATGTGTAGTGAAGGACTTTGGTCTTTTAGTAGCTTGCTCTACAAGTTTTAAATTGGCATTATCATGATTACCTAGTGCCCATAAAGTAGTAGGTGCATCTAAGTCAAATATTCTTTCTAAATAATCGAGCGTAGATTTTTCTTTTGAAGTTTCTTCGCAAATATCTCCCCCTAATAAGATCATGTCAAATTGACCATAGTTTATTTTCTCCATGCGTGGATCTATCACCTGATTCACGGTATCAAATATACGGGTATGTGCTACATGGATGTAGTTTTTAATATTGGGATCAGCAATAGACTTTTGGCATTGACTGCAAAGTACAATCGCTATCGTACATACTAGATAAGCAACTACGTTATGAAAAGAAAAGGTTCGCTGTTTCATATGAGTAGCGAAGCTACGATAATGGTAATATTCTCCCAAAACTAAGCGACTAAATAATCGTCCAATCAAATAATACTTTATTTCTTGCCCCACATCTGTTTTTGGTCTAAACTTTGATTTTATCTGGCTAAATAGATGATTATGAAAATTTTAGGTCAAATCTTATGTTTCAGTGTACTGATACTCACTTTCTCTTGTGATTCAGATAGTTCCTTTGATAATGACAACCCCGATGCTAAAATCTCCGGTGAATGGAAAGTAAAATCAGTAGAAAGTGAAAGCTATGAATCGACAATGACTTCACCAAATGGAGATAAAAACACTTCACAGGGTTCATTTATTGGAGTGGAGATTGACATGGATCTGAGTTTCAATACAGATAATTCTTTTAGCACACAAGGTGATTACGTGCAAATCCTTAGTATCGAAAACAATCAATCAGAGCCAATCATGGTAGAGTCTAGGTACAATGACTTTGCAGGTGGAGGAACTTGGAAGGTCGATGGAGATATTCTAAAGATTAAAAACGAGCAGGATGCAAGTTTTCAGGATGCACGTCTTACTACTTTCACCGATACGGAGGTTGCATTTGAATATGCTTACACCAGAACGATAGTGGAAGGAACAATAACGCGTTTGATTAATATCGAAGTTTCTTATGTCTTAGAGAAAAAGTAGACAATGTAACGGAATACAATAAAAAGAGCCATTTTCTAATCTAGAAAATGGCTCTTTTTTGTATTAATTGCTATGTTATAAATTTCATGCTTTCTCCGCAGCCTTTCTATGGTCAGATAAAAATTTCTCTAACCCAATATCCGTCAAAGGATGATTCAACAACCCAGTTATAGCACTTAATCCACAGGTAACAACATCTGCACCTGCTAATCCTGCTTCTACAATATGCTTTGAGCTACGAATAGACGCAGCTAAGATTTCAGTCATGAAACCTTGCATTTGGTACAAGTCAGATATATCTCCAATCAAATCTATACCGTCCCAATTTGTATCATCTATGCGACCAATAAACGGAGACAAGTAGGTTGCTCCAGCTTTTGCTGCAATCAATGCTTGACCTGCTGAAAAAACTAGTGTACAGTTTGTCTTAATATCATTATTTGAAAACCAAGAGATTGCTTTTATTCCATCCTTGATAACTGGTATTTTGACAACTATATTAGGCGCTATCGTTGCCAATATTTTTCCTTCTTTAACCATGCCTTCATAATCTGTTGAGATTACTTCAGCACTAACATCTCCATCTACCAATTCGCATATTTTAGCGTAATGTTTCAGGATGTTATCTTGGCCGACAATACCTTCCTTAGCCATCAAGCTAGGATTTGTAGTTACACCATCAAGAATACCAAGATCTTTTGCCTCTTTGATTTGATCCAAATTGGCAGTATCAATAAAAAACTTCATAGTAAGTAAATCAATTGGTAAGGAAAGAATAGAAAAAGAGATGAGAGAGCGCATCGCACCGCTACAACTTTCTACCCTTGCTTCGTTTCCGACCTGGGGGAGTTCAAAAGGAGCTAGTCGTGCGTCCCTCACCAGCGGCAAAAATAACAATACTTTTGAATTTATACTCGTATAAATAAGATTTCCTTGGAGAGTTTTTTTTGCCCTAGTGAGCTGGTTACTTACCTAACATAAATCTTCAGAACAAGATTTCGCAGTCTACTCCTTTTCAAATATCTTAACCTCTTCAGCAAAGTAATCAACGAATTTTTGCATGTCGTTAGCTACTTTCTTATTTTTTGTTGCCTTAAAATAAGTATCCGCTAACCCTTTTAGCGTTTGATACATAAAGCGATCCATTTCGTCTACTTGAAACTCAGTAGTCCAAAGGTCGATTTTCATAGTGTCTTTGGTATCCTTGTCAAACAGAGAAACAAGTAACGCTTTAGACTCCGTAAACTCTTTGTTGTTAGGATCGTCTTGAGCTTTCCATTCTATTCGCTTTGGGATGCTTTTGTTGTCAAGACCTACCCGTATAGTAATATCTGAACTTTTTAATTTTTCCATTAGTTGTCTGTTTATTCTACTATTAGTCGCTTAATGCTGCAAGAATATCCTCCCCATATACCAATGGCGCCAGTCGTGTTATAGGAGATTGCAGTGTAAGAGGAAAACGGCCCCTGGTTGGCTCTATTAAACTCCAAGGTACTCCAAAAATCATAATGTGCCTCATCGATAGTACAAAATTTTATGTCTACAGTATCCCCTACTGTGTAATAGCCATAGGTGTCTAGATCAAAGTCCACATCTCCTGATTCGGCTTTTGCCAATGGCAATTCAAACTGATCACCGTCAAAAAATAGATCATTGACTACGGATTGTAATGGTGCTAGCATTCCCTCATCATTTATACTGGTAAAATATCTATAAAAGTTAGCCTCATTAGCTGGATCATTTAAGGTTACCCTAAGTTCTCGAAGGGTATCATTGGATACACCAGGTAAATCAAAAAAGGCATAATTGGAAAGTTCACTTTTGAAGGGCAATAACGTGCTTGCAGTAATCAATTTATCATCAACCTTTACTTCTAAATTGTAAGTTGTGCCTTCGTCCCCACTAAGCGAAAATGTAGGGTCTATATATACACAAAAGTCTAATCCAGTAGAATCAGACTGAATGTTAAATAGCTCGCCTACAATACCACGTTGCGCCTCGGTAAGTTCACTCAAACAAAATTCTTCTAATATAACAGTTCTATTTTCAGTTTTTACGGTAATCTCAGCATCTCTTACAAAGAAGCCTTCGACTTGATTGAGATCAATCTCACTAAAAAAAGGAATGGATCTAGTCAAAATAACATAAGGCATAGTGGCATTATCGCCGCCTTCAATATAACCTTCCACTACAATATCTGGAGGGGAAGCTTCCACAATAGGCGTAAACTCTTCTTCACAACTAATCAGCAGCCAACCGAAAAGAACTAAAATCAAGAGGTTTCTTAAAATCATTGTTCTCATTTTTGATTCCATTTAAAGTTCCAAGTAATGGATGGGATGATGGGAAACAAAGATACTTTCAGCGCCTGTGCTTGAGCTAGCCCAGCGTCAAAGTCAGTTTCGAAAACGGTGTAGGTGAAAAAAGTGTTCCTACGATTATAGATATTGTACACAGAAAGAGTAAAGCTATTCTTAAACTGCTTTTCTAAGTCAACCTTAGGATTGTAGGTCAGTGCTATATCTAATCTATGATAAGGCTCTAGACGGGCGCTATTCCGATCACCGTATTCCACATTTATAGATTGCTCTACGAAGAAAAGGCTTTTTATAGGTGTAAAAGTGTTTCCAGTGCCATAAACAAACGCACCACCTAGTTCCCACTTGGAGGACAACTCATAGTTTGCCACAACAGATATGTCATGCCTTCTATCATAGGTAGCTGGAAATACATCCCCATCGTTGATATCCGGAAAAATACGATCCGTTTTTGATAGGGTGTAACCAATCCAACCATTGAGTTTGCCGCTGTTTTTCTTGACGAACAATTCTAGTCCATATGCTCTGCCATCACCAAAAACAAATTCTTGCTCTACTTCTACGCCTGGATCATTGATGTAACTTTCACCATAATCGATCTGATTCTGCAAATCTTTATAATACACCTCTACAGAAGTTTCGTAAGCGTTATCTTGAATATTCTTAAAATATCCTAGGGCGTATTGAACCCCTCGCTGAGGAGCAACACGTTCTGAACTAGGCACCCACACATCTATGGGTAAGGTACTGTTGCTATTGCTAACTAAATGGATATATTGATTGGTAAATGTAACACCTCCTTTAAAAGAAGAAGATTCATTTATTTTGTAATTGACAAATACTCTGGGTTCAATTCCTGTGTAGGTTTTTACTGGTTCAAGATTGTCAAAGTTTTCTCCTGTATTTGCGTTTGTATACGGCCCGATTTGGGTAAACGCGGAGAGTCTCAAACCATAGTTGATACTTAGATTAGTAGTGGCTTTAAAGTCATTCAGTATATATGCTGCGGACTCGTGTGCGAATTTAGGTTCTAAATTATTCGAGAAATCAATCTCTCCATTAGAGGCACTAGTCACGTTGGGTGTCAAACGATGATAGGTGTAATTTACTCCAAATTTGATGGTGTTTCTAGCGTTGGGGAAATATTCAAAATCCACTTTCCCATTATAGTCTCTTACTCCAGAAAACAAACCAATTGAAAAATCTCCTTGTCCGCCTTCAAAACTAAAATCATAATCATTATATATCAAAGAAACATTCATAAATAACTTCTCCGAAAAAAGATGATTCCAACGTGCAGTCGCAGTAGTATTTCCGTAAGGCATTTTAAAAAATATATCTCTTTTATTGGACACATAATTCAGCACATCTCGTCCAAAATATCCACTAAAAAATATACGATCACGGTTTGAGATTTTATAATTGATTTTCGTGTTGAGGTCGTAAAAAAAATAATTCGTTCCCTTAAAATCAGTGTTATCAATAATTGGTTTAGCTATTTCGAAAGCATAAGTTCTTCTTCCACTAACAATAAAAGAACTCTCTTCCTGCTTTATAGGGCCTTCTAATGTGAGTCTACTTGCTACTAAACCCACACCTCCAGTGACACCAAATTTTTTATTATTTCCATCTTTCATCTGGACATCCACAACACTGGATAGTCTACCACCATAATTAGCAGGAATCCCCCCTTTTATCAAAGTAGTATTCTTGATGGCATCCGCATTAAACACCGAGAAAAAGCCCAATAAGTGCCCGCTATTGTAGACTACTGCCTCATCTAGCAAAACTAGATTTTGATCTGGACCTCCACCTCTAACATAAAATCCAGCGGTACCTTCTCCAGCTGAAATTACGCCTGGCAATAGCTGTAATGTTTTCAAAACGTCTACCTCTCCAAAAAGTGCTGGTAATTTCTTTACTTTATCAATAGGTAGTGCAACGGTACCCATTTCAGTACTATTTACGTTTTTATCTTTTTCTGCACCTAGTACGACTACCTCTTCGATGGTCACACCTGCTGAAAGATCGAAATCTAAGTTTATGCTATTTTGTAAATCTATGTTCTGAATAAAATCTTGATAGCCAAGATAAGACACTTTTATCTGGTAAGATCCAGCAGGGAGTGTAATAGAATAGAATCCATATACATTAGTTGTCGTCCCCTCAATAGTATTGACCTGATTAAAAATATTAACTCCAATCAGGCTTTCCCCAGTAGCACCATCCTTAACATACCCACTAAGTGTAAAGTTTTGTGCTAAAATTTGATTGCAGAATAACTGTATTAGAAAAAGTAGACATAATAAGACCTTTGCTTTACACATTCGCATAGGAATAAAAACAACCATAAACTAAGATAGTTTAGTGCTTAAGGTAGCCTAAATGTTAATGATTTATCTCTTATTTATACATTCTGCCAAAGTCCTACTCAGCATAAAATAGATGGATGGGTTTAACAGTTGAGCCACCTAGTTTCATTAATCTCAAAACACCAAACTTTCCATACAGGTGACCAGCGCCAATAGCACAAAAAACAGCTTCCTTTTTAGCTAAGTTATCCAATCGAGAGGCTATTTTATAGTTGCGATCTTTAAGTAGTACTTTTCTCCATTTTCCTAGAGATCTTTTGCCGTGCAGGTACAATTTATCGATTCTTCCATTTATGTAATAATCCAATATTTTATGATGCTGCTTAGCGAATGCTGGAAAGTTTCTTATTATCATTTTTAGCTGTTTTGCTTCAGCTTTATTGTCTAGATTACTCAGGATATCTAAGTGCTCTTGTTGGGTTTCAATACCAAAGGTGCGTTTGCCTTCGTTTTGAGCATATCGAAACAGACTCATATCCAAAATTTCTTCGGTGTCTTCTTTCATTAACAAACTAGACAACAAGTTGATAAGATGCATAGGTCTTAAACCACGGAAAGCCAATAAATTAGGAACTCCTAAACGCTGAAATATTAATTCTAATCTTTTGTATTCCTTTGGATTGAGAATGGTGTCTAGTGATGAACCTGGAGCTGCCATCATAGCCAGCTGCATATCCATGTTTTGCGCTTGTTCTAAATCAATTTCTACGCAGAAGGAATCGCAGGCATCTATGTACTTTGTAATTTGATCGAAAGCAGAAAAAACCCTGCTCGATTTGACGTGCATGGTGCCAAATAGATAGGAACTAGACGGATTTTCAGAAGATTTGATTTCCCAAAGCAAAGATTGTTTTTTTTGCTTCAACGGTTTTATTAATCTTGGTAGTTAAAAGGTAATACTTTTGAATTTTTCACCGTGGAGAGTGTCATTAAAGTTTTCAACCGCTCTATTTCTTCAATTTGAGAAAGAGTCTTAAACAATAATTGTTCGTAAGTAGGAATATCTTTGCATACAATCTTGATCAGAAAATCTGCCTCGCCTGTAATAATATAGCACTCCGTGATTTCTTCAATAGCTTTCACTTTTTCTAAAAAATTATTTAGCGCTTTTTCTTTTTGCCAAGCAAGTGAAACAAGCACAAATGTTTTTACATTCAGCCCAATACTTGTTGGATTTACGATCGCATGATAGCTTTCGATAATTTCAGTTGTTTCCAACTTTTTTACCCGCTCTAGAGTGGGCGCAGGAGATAATCCAATCTGCTTTGAAAGTTCTAAATTGGTGATTTTACTATTGTTTTGAAGAATTTTTAGAATCTTCAGGTCTATTTTATCTAGCTTTTCCACTATATTTTTATTTTTTTACTGTGTACTGGCATTATGCCTCCATATAAGCGCGCAAGATAAGTAAAAATATTATAAGCCAAAACAATAGATTTCCCTTTTTTAATTTTAATTTAAAACAAAAAAAGAGCACATAATTACATTATATTCTTAATACGGATAAAACTACATAGGAATCCTAGAAATTATTAAAATAGCAAAGTGTAGATTTTATGGCGTTTTACTGTGTATCACATCGCTGGAATTATGCAATTTCTAAATAAAGAAAAGCGACTATCCGTATACTGGGTACTAGATTTCTAACAAGTTGATTGTCAAAAAAATACAATTTCACATGAGTATTTAATTATTAAAAATTAAGAGTACCCAACAAGCGGATAGTTAAATAAAAAGATTCTCAAAAAACCTAAGAACTAACACTTATTCTAATCCAATGCGTGAAGGATGGTAGTGAGACTAAGTCTATCGATGATAATCGATAAACTTAGTAGTCCGAAGGACCAAAGCGAACGCGGAGTCACGGACAGCCTGGTCCTCTTGGACACGCCCAAAACATAATTATTAAAGACATAAAGGTAAAATTAAGATAAAATATAAAGCTAGAAACTCGCGCTCTTGACGGAGACCTGTCGCTTAGATGCCACAATCAGACTTACCCAAATAATCCATGCGCTATCAAAGAGGAAAGTTATTTTCTGTAGGAAAGGTGCATAGTAAAATCCGATTTTTGTTTCATAGCTAAGGAACATCATGAGACTAAGAATGAAACATATGGTAGCTAACGTTTTGAGACCTTTATGCTCATAGTCTATCAATTCTAAAAAAAATGGAATAAATGTACAAATAGTTAAGACACCTGAAATGGTGACTACTAGATCATGATAGTCCGTAAATAGGAAAATAAATATTACCATAGCCAACATACCACAGGAACGGATAATTCTTGTATTGCGATTTTGCCTTTTGAAGATCTCTGGTAATATGTAGAAGAAAGAAATCATTGCAAAACTAAGCATAAAATGGGCAACTATTGCTACTGGTCGTGCATCATTGATAGTTCCTTCTGGAAGATTGAGCGACATCAAATCACAGATAAAGTTATGAAAATGACTATACCCTACAGACGCCATTTCATTGACAGAACCGCCAGGATATAGTGTGGTAGCGATTACAAAAAAAATAAGAAACCCAACGATACCAAGGATAGGAAAGTAGGGATATTTAGTCTTTATAAGCTCAATCATAGATATAATATAGAACGTAAGTCCTTAGTTTAAGTTTATCATGAGTCCAATTCAAAAACTCACAAAACCAAAAATGTTTCTTTTGTGCAATTCGTCAGTTTTCGAAGTGGACTCAATTGTGTTTTTTAAAAGTTTCAATCAAATATACAAATCAATTCGATATTATCATTGATGGGCACCATCTCCAAAATGAAAACCAGGTGTAAGGCTAACGATAAAGAATAAGACAGCTGCAATGAGAAATCCAAATAGGAAAGACCCCAGCGCGATTCTAATGAGACGATGCTTAGCATTTAATTGCTTGCCCAAGAAGTACTGATCTTTGATCATAGAAGAATATAAATAGTCTGAATCGTTGAGCATTTGTAAAATACCCCATTCATAATCACGATAAGCCATGTTATGGTAGTTCCCAAAATAAAGCAAGTTACCTTGTTTATTTCGAACTTCTTCTTCTGAAAAAGAGCCGTGGGTCTTCGTAGGAATTATTGCAATAATAGAAAAAGCAATCGAAATCATAGTGGAAATCAAAATAAGGAGCAAGGGCGAATTGTGAATGCACCAAGTATCAATAGTGCCGATAACACGACTCAAAATCAGAGACAAAATAATAGCATTAACTGAAATAAAAATATTCGCCTTTCGATCCACCATCTGGTTTAAGGTGTAATGGTTTTTGGAAGTATTTCGAAACATCGTTTGTATACCCCTCTCATCTCTTCCCTTTACACTCTTTAGGTTTTTCTTGAGCGCCTTGAGCTCGTCATCAGAAATTCCTAACTCCTGCTTAATTGCTAGCTTTTCTACCTTTCCAATATCCTTTAGTTCCTTTTCAAGTTTGAGAATTAGTTGGTCCTTTTTGGGTTTGAAATTTTCAATTGCATACTTTGTGAAGTAAGTATGGGCATTTAGGTAATCGATGGCTGATGCTAACCAATTGCCTTTGCTAACCCTAAGATTATTCGTAAGAAGTAATTCTAAGTATAAGTTTTTTATAGCTTTATTACTTTTTGATTTCCCCCAATCTATAGTGATGGCATCTCGTAAGATTTTCTCATTAGTTGTGTTGGGCGTCTTCTGAGGTCCTAAACTTTCTATAAGCTCAAGCACTTTAACTTTTCGTGCACTTGGGTAATCAATTTCACTTAAGAATGCATGTGCTAAATTAAGCGAGCACATATTACACATCTCAAAAAAAGCTATAGGGCTTCCTTTATCTTGATTCTTATCCAAATCTGTAAACCCGAGTGGCCAAAGCCAGGCAGTCATAATCAGTATTTCTCTATCTAAATCGTCAATTTGCCGTGAATCAATAAGCTCCCTTATACCATCGACTACTCTGTGAACATAAGTAATATCATGGTATAATAGCTTCTCAGTTGGCATCTTTGCCATTGTCTTTGTGACAAAAATCTGAGTTTGATCTATAAAACTGGTTTCAACATTTACTTCCATATTGCTATTTCATTATCGGGTACTTATACAAGGTACGAATAATCAACAAAAGCTATGAAAACAAAGTTTAAGGATAAATGTGGGAATCCTCCGTGACTAAGACCATTTTGATCAGTATGATCAACAATCTATTATTTATGACTAGTCGAGGAGATTGTAAGTATACTGCAACATCTCTATCATAGGAGCCCCCGTTACGGGATCTTCATTGCGGAGAAAAATATCAATATCAATTGTCTCTGACTCCTCTTTTTCTGTACTATCGAAAGTAACCATGATCTCTCCAGGCTCTCCAGGCTCAACCTCCATTGGAGGATACTGCGTCTTTGTACAATCACAGGACGAAACTAAATCAATTTTTAAAGGAGCAGTACCTGTGTTGACAAAAGTAAATTCAAATTTCTTTATTTCCCCGCGCTTTACATCACCCAAATCTATGTATTTCGTATCGAAGGTCATTATTGGGAACTTCTTTACTTTTTCAGTTGGTTGTGAAGTGGCTGGAGTCGTTGGCTGCTTGATAGTGCTTTGTGCAACTGTATTAATTGAAAATGATAATATAATTGCTAGTATAAATAATTGCGCTTGCATGATCTATTTGTTTTCTTCTCTTTTAAATAATTCGTTCATCACCTCTTCTAGTTGGTCAGCACCCAATCGTTTCATCAATATTTCATTCTTGTCATCCAATACATATATCTGTGGAGTAGACTTCACATTATAAAGGGTCTGATATCTGGATCTGAAGTATGGATCTGTAACATTTATCCAGTTTAGCATTTCAGGTCTTTCTAAAATAAAATCAGCGCACTCTGGAGTGCTTTTATAGTTCTGATGACAGATAGCATATAACGCTACCCCTTTATCTTTGAACTTATCATAAAACGCTATCATTTTTGGCATACTCTTTTTGCAATGTCCACAATCAGGTGCCCACATGAATAAAATTTTATAAGGAGAATCTAAATTATGAAGGCTAACCTTTTCTCCAAGAACAAATTTTTTGCTTTCATCCTCTTCTACCTTAGCCGCTGCTGCTGTGGCATTAACATCCAATAAAGGAATCTCTATTTCTGGTGCAATTTTACCAATCAATAATGGTTCTGTTTTTGAAGCATTGTCTACAATTTCTAATAGTTTTTCATCTTCTACCCACGGAGTCTGTCCTTTAGCATAGTAGTTCATCACTAGATGAACGTATATAGCATCCATACCTATAACTTTGCTATTTGCGTATTTATTCAAAAATGTTGACAACCAATGTCTTTTTGTTTCCTCATTTCCACTTGCCTTTTCAATTACTATATCAATAGAATTTGCAATAGAATCTGGATGTTGCACAGTGAGCTTCTCTACAAAACTCATTACTTTATTATGAATCAGCGAGGTCCTGATTAAGCAAGGATCACTCAAATCGGTATTGTCGAACCAGTGCTCACGTAAGTAAACAAAGCGCGCGCGTTTCCCTTTATCGGTAGATTCAAAAACAGGTACATCGATCTCGCGACTTGTTTTGACAATACGCGCAGTCATACTCGATGGATTTTTTTCTATCAAATCTAGCTGATATTTAGCTACACTTGAATTTAATTTTTCAAGATCTTTCTGCAACTGCTTAGAATCTTTACCAGCATCCTGATTACTTTTTAGTTTTTCATTTATGGCTTGCGCTTTCGGACTTTGCTCTCCTATAAATTTTAGATAATCGTAGAATCGTTTATTCTCCTCAGATCCTTCTATTTTAATATCCTTGACTGGATTTTCAACAGAAGTTTTTACTGAAAATTCCTGATCCACATCATCTATAATCATCTGAAAATACTTATTTTCTGGCGGCATGATGAGAAGATACATCCCGCAATCTAATGCTTCATTCCCTTGAAAAGTGAACACCCCGTCTATAATGGTAACGGTATCCTTAATGTATTGCTTATCGGCGTATTGGTAGCCTAGTAGCAGCGTATCATTTGTGAAACCATCAATTTCAACGGAAATCTTGTAGCTATCCTGAGCTGATGTAGTACTGACATAAATCAGCAAAAGAAATAGTGTAAGAAAGAAAAATTTACGCTTCATGGAAAATCCAGACATTGAAAACATTTATAATATTCGTATTTTAATAAATAAATCTACACGCTGCTTTTGGACAGAATGTAATGAATACGGGGCTTTGCCCATTGCACTAGAAAAGCGCCCTATTGTTTAAATTAAGACGCTTTCGTAGCTCGTTTTGTTGGTTAATATTCTCTTAAAATTTTAAAAAATCTAGGTTATTATCAGTTTTTCTTTTCCTGACGTTTCTTCTCTAATTCTGCTTCTAATTTTTCGATTTGAGACTTCAAAGCGACTATTTTCTCGTCTGCATCTTTAACCATCTTGCGTTGTTCTTCTAGTTTCTCCACTTCTTCTAGTATCTTATTAGCTGTTTCATCCTTGATAGCATTGATCTGCTCTTTAGATCTTTGCTTTGCTTCATATACTGCATCACTAGCTTCTTTTTGGGCATTTGTGATTTCTAACTGTGCTTCCTTTCTAGCAAGTTCTGTTTCTTCATTTATTTTAAGCCTTTCTGAGGCATTTTGCGCCACCAACTTTGCTCTCTCCTCTTCAGCCTCTACCCTAGCAAGATCTATCTGTTCTTGGGCTTCTGCTTTGGCAGCATCAATTTCTAGATTTGATTTAGCAATTTCTTCTTCTATTCGTTTTCGCTCAACCAAAACTATTTCGGCTGCCTCTTGCTTTATTAAAGCAACCTCATTGGCTGCATTTTCTTTCGTTTTAGCTATTGACTCTGCTGCAGCTTCCTGCGCTTCTAGCTCCTCTAATTGTGCTTTCTCTTTAGCAGCATTAGCGCTTTCACGCGCTGCTTTTATTTCTTCTGCTGATTTTGAATTTGTGGCAGCAATATTCTCCGCAGCTTTCATTTTAGCTTCGATAATAGTATTGGTAATTTCTTCTTTTTCTTTAGCCGCCTGCTCTTGAATTGCACTTATTTCTTCTGATTGAGCTGTCTTTACTTTGGCAATAGCTGCTACTGCATTGCGTTTAGCTTCTGCCATAGCGATTGCATTGGATTCCGCTGCTTTAGCAACTTGGCTTTTAATGCTCGCGATTTCGTTAGCAGCCTCTTCTTGCGTCTTTAGTATTTCTGCGGCGGCGTTTTGCTTTTGTTCAATAACTTCGTTTGTACTGGATGCCGACATTTCCTTTTCTTTAGACTTTGCTGATTTTATTTTTTCAGCTACTTCAGATTGGATAACCTCCATGCGTGCTTTCGCGGCAGCTTGTGCTGCTGCTACTTCATCAGCATAATTTACTTTTGCATTCTCAGCGCTGGCATTAGCCTCTGTAACTTCCTTTATGGTGGCCTCTTTCGCCTTATTGATTTCTTGGGTAGCAGTTTCGCGCGCGGTTTTAACCTCTTCTGCAGAAGCTGCCTTTACCTCAGCCTCTTTTTCTTTTGTTTTTATAAGTGCATCACTTAGTTCTGCTTGTATTTTTTCTAACTCTAGTTTGGCTCGCTTTTTAGCTTCTAATACATCGTTAGCGATTTTTGATTTCTGCTCTTCTGATATTGTTTTTGCTTTTGCTATTTCTTCCGCTTCAGTTGCCTTGATAGTTTGAATGGTTTCATTAACTTTTTCTCTAGTAGTTTTTACTTCTTCCGCAGCGGCTACCTTTTCTTGTGCGACAGCGTCTCTGGTATTTGCAATTTCTTCGGAAGCCTTCTGACGTGAACTCGCTACCTCCATAGCCGATTTCTCTTTTTCTTTAGCAGCTCTCTCTTTCAGATCTGCAATTTCGGAAGCTTGAGTTTCTTGGATCAAGGTGGTTTCTTCTACTCCCTTTCTTCTGGATTCCGCTACTTCAAAAGCTATGCTTTGTTTTTCCATCACGGCATTTTCTCTTAATCGTGCAATCTCTTCGGCAGATTCTTCTTTAGTTTGCAATATTTGTTCTGCAGCTGTTTTCTTTGCATTAACGACATCATCGACACTACTATTTTTCTGTGTTTTTGCTACCTCTCTCGCCAAAGCAATTGTTTCCGCAGTCTCTGCTCTAATTCTATCTAGCTCGGCGTTTGCATTTTCACGAGCATTGGATACTTCGTCTGCATATTCTAATTTCGCAGATTCTAACTTTTCCTTCACCCGCATGACCTCCTCTGCGGCGCTTTGCCTAGCTGCCGAAACAGTTTCCGCAGACTCAAGTTGTGCCTTTTGAATCATATCATCCGCTTTGGCACGAGCGGAGACCACGTCATCAGTAATCTTGTCCATAGCATTCCCGGCGTTTTCCTTAGATTCTGAAACTTGTAGAGCAAGTGTAGTTTTTGAGGCCTCTATTTCTTCACTTGATGCCTTTCTTGCTTGTAACACTTCCTCCGCATACTTTGCTTTTTGTTCAGCTGCATTTTCTCTTGCTCTGGTTACTTCGTCTTGTAGTGAAGCTTTTATTTTATTGGCCTTTTCTTTTTCTGCCTGAATTTCTAAACGCAAAGCATCTTTAGTCAATACCAACTCTTTTTTCAAGTCAGCAAGTTCTTCATCATTTAGCAAACTGATATCCGCTACCCTTCTGCCTCCTTTTGCACTGCTGCCTCCAGTTTTAGAAATATTTGGCCCCGCCTTAAATTCTGTATTTGCAAGCGTAACTGTTTTAACCATACTACGATCTAATTGGCTTGCAAAACATTTCGCACTATTCCTTAGCTCACTCTGACGGCTTTCCTGCAAAGAAAGCTTTCGCATTTCCAAGGTTATATTATTTCGTAGATATATGGATGCAATGCTTGCAGAAGAGAGCCAATCTATAGCTTGTAAATCCATTTGTAGAGTATTCTTGAATACAGGAACGTTACCTTCTTTATCTACTTCACCCATAGCAATAAAACGGTAGCTTTTTCTCGTATTTGACTTATCAACAAAGATGAATTCATCATCCTGATTAAACTCTTGACCAGCCTTTGAAAATACTTTTGCTACAATTCCATCTTCTGTGTTTGCGAAGTGCATACTGTAAGAGTAATTTCCACGTACCACGACTGTTACTTGTTTTGTTTCGAGAAGGTGCATTCCTGCAACTTTTTTATTTTCAGTAATCGCGTTAGAGCAGTTTTGGCTGTAAACGTTGCTCGAAAAGCAGGAGAAAATACAAATAAATCCAAGGGTAAATAAGCGCTTAGTCATCATTCAGTCTAAAATTTAGGTTTAAGGTTGTTTTTTGGAGCCCTTCATAGGCTATATACCACATTTTTAGGTGTTCGTACATACCAAATATAGCAATATATATTACTTATTACGCAACTTACTCAGCATGTTTTGCTCCATCTTGACCCGTCGCGAGTAAAAATAGTGTTGCCATTCGAACTGCAACTCCATTTTCTACCTGATCTAGTATAATGGAATGCGCTGAATCCGCTATTTCACTACTTATTTCTATTCCTCTGTTCATTGGTCCTGGATGCATAATCACTATCTGCTTATCTAGACGATCAACCATTTCCTTATTTACCCCAAAATGAAGGGAATACTCCCTCAAGGATGGGATAAATTTGATATTTTGCCGCTCCAATTGTATCCGCAGAATATTAGCTGCATCACACCAGTGCAAAGTATCTTGGACATTATAGCTTACCTCCACGTTGAGGCTTTCTATATATTTTGGAATTAAAGTTGGTGGGCCACATACCCTTACTTTTGCACCTAACTTTTGCAAGCAAAAAATATTACTTAAAGCCACTCTCGAATGCATTATATCTCCAATAATAGCAATCTTCTTTCCTTTTAAAGAACCAAATTTTTCACGTAATGAATACGCATCCAACAGTGCTTGAGTAGGATGCTCGTGTGTTCCATCACCAGCATTTATGATATTCGCTTTGATATGCTTAGATAAGAAATGAGGTGCTCCTTGAGCAGGATGGCGGATGACTACCATATCTACTTTCATAGATAAAATATTGTTTACCGTATCTAGTAATGTTTCCCCCTTTTTGACGGATGAGTTTCCCGAGGAAAAGTTAACTACGTCAGCAGACAATCGTTTCTCCGCTAATTCAAAACTCAACTTCGTCCTAGTACTATTCTCAAAAAAAAGATTTGCCACTGTAATGTCTCTTAAGGAAGGAACCTTCTTTATTGGTCTATTAAGCACGTCTTTAAAGCTATCCGCGGTTTTGAAGATCAGTTCTATATCTTCAGTATTCAAATCCTTGATCCCTAATAAATGCTTACTACTTAATGTAGACTTGCTCATTCCTCCAAAGATTCTTGTTTGTTCGCAAATAGAAGTACTTCTCCTGTACCCTTTTTATCGTTCCAATCTACCCTGACATAGGCCTCATTTAGCGCGTCTACCACCATTCCCACATAGTTGCTCATTATCGGAAATTGACGGTTAAACCTGCGGTCAATGAGACACATCAGTTCTATTTTAGCGGGTCTTCCAAAGTCTTGTAGTGCAGACATTGCTGCGTGAATGGTGCGACCTGTGTATAAGACATCATCAATCAAAATAACATTTTTCTCCTCTACCAAAAAGTCGACCTCTGTAGAGGAGGCGCGTATAGGCTCGTCTCTTTTCCTGAAATCATCTCGATAAAAGGTGATGTCAAGCTTACCGTACAAAGGTTTATCTAAACCTGATAGTACACTCAATCGATCACAAATCTTTTCGCTCAATGCTATACCCCTGGGCTGTATTCCTATCAATGCTAAATCTTCTAAGTTGGGATAATTCTCTAGTATGCGGTAGCATAATCTATCCAGTGTAAGCTCCAATCTCTTGGCTGTAAGTATGGTGCGGCCTGCGCTCATATCGGCAAATATAATTAACTCTACTCAATTTAGCTTATTTTACGACTTCAATCATGAACAGGTACATATCTTGGGTTTCTATCATCGTAAATCAACAAACATTTAAACAGTTTCTCACTTTTATCCTTGTCATCCAGTTTCCGCACAGTCTTCACCAGTTTCTTATCCTCCGCTATCCAATTCAGAAAATTTTCTACGTCAAACTTTGCAATTTCTCCCGTCTCAAAGGACAACATATATTCTTCTCTATCAGTACTTTTAGTCATCACCTCCCCTTCCCGAAACGGAATCCCAGTCACTGGATTATAGGCCCTGATAAGCTTTGCTTTTTCCACAACTTTTTCAGTGAAATAATAGCAAATTGCACCCCTTACCTTCAGTCCAATAAACTTATTTAATCCCGCAGGATTTTTTTGATCGTAATTTATATAAGGTATACCTCCTAGGCTAAAGCCCCAAATCTCTCCCAGGGCACCACTCTCTGGACGCTCATAATGAATAGTATCTACCAAAGTGATCAGATTTTGCGGATTGGAGTGCAGCCTCGCATAGACGCTATCCCATGTAACGCCTGGCTTATTGGTTTTAAATTCTTCAAAATCTAGATAAATACCGTCTGTAAATTTAAAATTCTTGGTAAGCAGTACTACCGAATCTTGCTGCCCAAAAAGGAGCAATGGTGTCAGAATAAAAAAGATTATCAGTAAGCGCAATTCTATTTTTTTACAAAATTAATATTTTCAACGTAAATATGCTATTGATTTGGAGGTGGATGATTTGGGCGAATCCCTATGAAGCTTGGCTACTCATCAACGCTTCTCATAGGGTCAGGTCGTCCAGAACTCCGCTGCCGCTCCGGTATTTCGACCCTACCGTGTCTCATACAGCTCCTAAGGTCGCTTTCTTACCACCCTTTTCGCATTAGATTTAAGATTTTTTTTGATCATCTTCTAAACGGATACTTACTGCTTTTTATTCCTTATCAAAATCATAAATACTAAATTACGAAAGCCGTAACTTGCAGTATGAAATTTAAAAAAGGGGAAATAGTGTTTTGCATTGATGAAACAGTATTTGGTGACTTACACCTAACCAAGAGAAAAAAATATCAAATATTAGAAACTGGAAAGGGCTCAAAATCTGGAAAATTTAGAATAAAAGGGGATTCTGCCAGATTAGTTTGGATATCTGAACTATACTTCTGCAAAATTAATCAACCGGCAATTGAAGATATAACAATACTAGATGAAATCGAAGACCCTAAAAAGGACTGTATTGAAGTAAGAGTTTCATTTGCTGATGGCAGTGAGGGCTGTTTTGCAGCAATAACTCCAGAATATTTGACAAACATCTTAGTATCGTCTAATAGTTTTTTTATTGGAAAGCATGCTCTAATTATTTCCGAGATATCGCATGAATTTTTGGTTAAGCATGTTGAGGAACTAGACAAGAAAAATGAACTGTTTTCATTATTGAATTACATTTCATAATAGAATCTCTTTAAGGATAGTAGATAGAGATGGATAAAAATAGGCAAATTAGGAATATCTATAGGTGCCTAATAAGAAAAGTCTACATCCCCTGATTTTATTGCAATTATATCTAATTGATTATTTATAAGGTTGACTGATGATCCCTGTATTTTAGACCATGATTCTAGCAAAGGATTTTTCAAATCTCTAAAGACGTATTTGCTATCTATAAACTGCCAATTGGGAATTATCGCTTCCTCTATATCTTGGTGGGAAATCAGCTTTTCCATAAGCACCATATCCATAACATTCAATTTCTTATCGCCATTCAGGTCGCCTGCAATATATTGATAAGGGTTGGTAAATAGGTCTATGCCGAGTACATGTCTTTTGAGTAAGACAAGATCAAAGGTACTAACAGCTCTAGCCATAGCATCCTCTTTAGTAAATTGTGCAGTATATTCAACTTCGAGCGGGATAGAAGCTTTAAGTTGTCCTAGATCATCCGAAACAAGATATTGTGGGGTCTCGGCATCTAACTTCAACAGTACATTTTCGAGCGCTACTCCCTTAGGATTAGATACCCGACCAAAGAAAAATATTGATTCCTGCATGCGACAGAATGATTCCGGATCCAGAATATTAATTTTAGTTTGCACCAATAACTTTCTCCCTAATTCGTCTTTAACTTCTATTTCTAATTCCTGAATTTCACCAATGTCTTCACACGTAAACAAATTTCTAGAGAGCTGCAGATCGATATCTGTGCATGCTTCTATAGAATTCTGAAAATAGGCTGCTTCTAATTTGAACATCCCTTCCGCATCTAATACGAAACTGTATTGACTTTCTATTTGAGCAGTTGGACTTTCACAAGCTAATTCCTCAATGCTTTCATTTAATAAATCTAGCCATCCACCATCCTGACTTCCTATAGGAACTGCGTTCCACCATCCCCATCCAAAATACATTACACTCCCCTTTCCTTTAGGAATTTGAGCAACTGCCACGCTTCCCGGATTATCTGTGCTAGAGTAAATAATTTTAGTCCCTTCACTTAATCCTCTTTCTAGATATACGACAGCATTATTGTTGTTAATGAACAAAGGAGCATTCGAAAATTCTCCTGGCAAGAGATTGATGTTTTTTGCACAAGTTCCTTCAAGCACGGCATTTCCTGCCTCTAGTTTTGTATCACAAAGTGTATTTATGAGTTCTAATGCATTCTTATTATTTGAAGAAGAACTAGCGACTACACCCATTACGATGACTCCTCCTCCATTATTTATGTATAATTCCAGTGATGACATCTGTTCGTTGGCCGCTCCTTGCAAAAAACTTTTATTTTCTAGCTCTGGAATTATGATAAGATCGAAACCGACAGATTCAATTTCTTGAATGTTATTGAATACCACTACTGTGTGTCCAAGGAATTCTAGAGATGATTTAAGATTTGAAGCCTCTGCAAATAAATTACCGTCTTCCACTTCCACATAATCTTTGTCATAAAAAAGACCGACATTCCTTGCTTGTAAATACGAAGTAGAAGCACCTAAGGCGAATAGTCCAAGATAGACCACACAGGCTAATAAAAGTGTCCTCCTTATTCGGTTCATAGTAGATTGACAGAATTTTATTTCTAAAAATTCGCATTACAACGAAATCGTAAAGGGGGAAACATCTCATGAATGTCATTTGAGATAATATAAAATTACTCGATTTATAGGAAAGACTAAATACCCCAAATCCGCTATTTAAAGAGGGTACCTTTATTGTAATATGTATGGTGATCGCCATTTCAATTATAGAATCCAGAAGCTAATAGGGAAACAAAAAAGCCGACTATCCAATAAAGGATAGCCGGCTCTTATATATTATTCTAAACTAAATGAATTAGTTCAGCTTAGTGAATTTAATTAATTCAACTTGATCTACACCATGAATTATTCTTAAGAAATAAACTCCTGAAGGAAGATTATTCGTGTTGATTACTTCCTTTGTATAACTGGTCGCATCCATAGTCATAGCGTTCTTCGCAACACCTGCAGCAGAAAGTATCTCAACAGAAACTGATCCTTCTATTAGATCTAAGTTCTCTAAAGTTAGCTCCGCAGTAACAGGGTTAGGATAGATTCCAAATTTAGTTTCACTCTTAACACGGAACATCTCTTGAGAAATTTCTGTGAATTGGTAAGAACCATCTTGAGCAATTCTTCTCACTCTGTAATAGTTCATTCCTTTCATTGGATTCTCATCGCTGTAGTTATATAGACTCAAGTCTTTAGCTTGAGAAGCTACATGAGCGAGTACTTCAAAGTTTGCTCCATCAGCAGAACGCTCAACATTGTACATAGCACCTGGCGCATCATTATCTGTAATCCAAGAAACCTGAACAGTTTCATCACTCATCATATTAGTAGAAAATGTTACTATCTGAGAACAAGCAATAACTTCTATAACAATGATGTTTGATTCAAAGTTAAAATCTGGACATCCTTCTCTTCTTGCACAACGTGCATAATATCTAGTTTCGAATGCAGGGCCTAATTGTAGACAGTCTGTGTTACTGTTAGGAATATTTGTCCAAGTATTTGGATTAGGCACTCCACCAGTTGCAGAACAGATCCACAAGTATTCTATCGGTGCAGATCCACCACCACCTGCAGGGATAACACTTTCAATCTTTGCAGGAACTTCTCCAGCACATACTGATTGTGAGCAACATACTTGACCACCATTGTTTACATTATTACAAATTTCAACAACACCAGCATCAAATGATAAAGGATCTTTATCGTTGATTCCGTCACCGTTCATATCCAAAGTTTCTGCAATTCCATCACCATCCGTATCTAATACATCGAAAGGCATTGTCTTTCCAGTTTCAGGATCTACATCTGAATCGCTATTGTCATCGTTAGTAGCCATATCACCTGTCATACCCGATCCATCACCATCGATGCATGTATATCTTACATCATTTAAAACAACAGTTGCAAAAAATTGGATATAGTAAGTCCCTGGCTCAAGACACTCGAATAAATATAATCCGTCAGCATCTGTGTTGGTAGATTCGATAATTTCATCATCATCATTACATGGAATACCATCAGGACCAGGCCCCATAAGATTTACAGGTACACCTTCAATTCCTTGTTCATTTGTATCTTGAAGACAATCTTCACTATTATCAAACCATACATAGTTTCCAATGCTTAAGCCTGTAGATTCTATTACCACTGTTCCCTCTTGAGTACAGCCAGATAACACATCAGTTACTGTAACAGTGTAAGTACCATCTGCTAAACCAGTCGCCGTAGCATCAGTTGATCCATTGCTCCATTCATAAGTAAAGTCTCCGTTTCCACCGTTGGGTGTCGCAGTTGCCTCCCCATCAGAACCGCCACATGTAGATATAGGACTAGATTCTTCAGCAGTTACATCAAATATTCCAACAACTACAGTAGTAGTCGCAGTAGATACGCAACCATCTGCATTCGTAGACTCCGCAGTTACAGTATATGTACCTGGCATCATCATAGTATAAGTCCCATTAGCATCAACATTACCTGCACTTGCAGACCATGTAAAAGTTGCATCTGGGTCAGTAGATGTTGCAGTAAGATTTACAGCATCACCAGCATTACAAATAGTGTTTCCATTAGGATCATCAGTGATTGTTATTTCATCAGCCTCTATAACTGTTACATCAGTCATAGCCATTCCCATACATCCTGAATCAGTAGTAACTGTAAGGATTATCTGGTATGTTCCTGGAACCATCATAGTGTAAGTTGTTACAGCTTGATCTGTATTACTCAAAAGACCAGCGGAAGGTAACCACTCATAAGTCACTGTACCTGCAGTGGTAGCCGTTAAAACTAGCTCTTCACCTGGACAAATGGTAGCATCCTGAGGATCTATTGTTACCATTGCCGTTTCTTGTCTGATAACCTCAATAGGATCACTTAGAGAGAAACAACCTTCAAGATTGTTTGCGTCTAATCCTACTTCAGCACCTACGATACCGTCTTCAAAGTTAAGGTACCAGATAAGGCAGTTTCCAATTCCAGCATCTTCAAAGTTAAATGGAGGCATCATAGGTAATCCTAGAATAATTCCATTCGCATCTGTAATAACCCATGTAGAATTACTTCCTGTACCTGCATCATCGATAGAAACGTCAACAAAATCATCCATCATATCACCAACACAAATTGTAGTTGGATCAGTAGTAGATATTGTTGCAGGCTCAGTAGAAACACGCTCTACTGGAATATTATTTGAAAGGTCAAAACAACCTTCGATATCGCTTGCATTATTTCCTATTTCTGCACCTGAAATATTTCCAGTGTAGACTAGGTACCAAATTAGACATGTTCCTGTACCCGCTCCGTCCAGATCAATTACATTAGATCCTGGAAGTGCAAGAATGTTACCGTCTGCATCTGTTACAACCCATTGAGTAGTCGCACCAGCAGTAGAACCTGTAACTGCAAGTGTAATAGGATCAGGAATACCATCTCCTGCACATATAGAGGTAGGATCATTAGTAGATATAGTACCTGCATTTGGAGCAGAACTTCCAACTACTTCCACATTTACAACTACTGTACATCCTTCACTATCCATAATAGTTACAGAATAGAAGCCAGGTGCTAAACCAGAAATTGTTGTCCCAGATCCTCCATTACTCCAACTGTAAGTATAAGGTGCGCTCCCACCAGAAGCAGAAACTGATGCAGTTCCATCGTTAGTACCACAGTCAGTAGGTGTTGAACTTCCGTTTCCAGAAAGTGTAGAATCACCTCCACCAATAGTTACAGTTGAAACTCCCTGACATCCATCAGCTGAAGTAACCGTTACTGTATATGTACCAGAAGAAAGGTTTGTAATGGTAGCCGTAGTCTGACCATTGCTCCAGTTATATGTATAGGGTGCAACTCCACCTGTTGGTGTAGCAGTTGCTGTTCCATTATTAGAAGAACACGCAGCATCCGTTCCAGAAGTAGTAACATTTAAGTTACCTTGAGATCCTACGAATACTGTTGTTGAATTTGCACACCCTTGCGTGTCAGTAACCGTAACTGAGTACTCACCAGGACAAAGTCCAGTTGCGACTTCAGTAGTCTGACCATCATTCCAAGCGTATGTATAAGGTGGTATGCCTAACATTGCATCTGGTTCGGCTGTACCATCACAAGAACCGCATGACGCTGGCGTAGATACAGGCATCAACCAAATTCCTTCTGGCCCAGCTTGCACAGTTACCGTAGCTGTAGCAGTACAACCTGTAGCATCTGTCACTGTCACGAAATAATCGCCAGGTAATAGACTATAAATATTTCCTGTTGTCTCTCCCGTCGACCACATAAAAGTCATAGGGTTTACACCTCCTGATACTTGCACAGTGGCACTTCCATCTGCACTATTAAGACAAGTAGCAAACCCTGAGTTTGGTGTCAATGTAATTCCATTAACATCTTCAAGATGTGAAATGGAGGTATTATTCTCTAAATTTAGAAATTCGCTTACGTGAGAATATAAGCTTTCTGAGGCACTGAGGTTAAGGACTCCAAAAAGGAGCATGGTGGCCATCATGACGATTGACCTGGTTTTTAATTTGTTCATAGTGAAGTACATCTTGTCCATACTTTAGTTGAGTGATTGATAATTTATTTTTAAATCTATATTGTATTAATGAAAACAGCGGTTAGCTGATATCAGGTAAACTGAATCCGTTAATATTAGAGATAAACTTATTTTCGGTCTAAGGAATCTATTTTAGCAAAAGGGGAATTACCAAAATAATAACTAAAGGCTAATAAGCCAGCATGGTTTTGAGAGCTTATGAAACAAAAGTAATACATATATAAGACACTAACAACAAGTAAAACTTTTCCCCGCTAATCTTTAGATGAATTACTTCGATAAAGTAACACAATTAAAATACATATTTTTATACACTATTTATATAATACTGTATATCAATATTTTAAGTTACATAATAATCGAACATGATTACAATATACCCTATTCAGGGTAATTATTAATTTAACTAAAAATATATTATATATTGATCCATTACGAGCTCAAAAATGAATCATATTATTTATAATTAATATATATGAATGACTTTAAGAAATATAATTATTCATTAATTTATTTCATCATATAGTCACATATACTCACTATTATGAACTTAAGTTAAAAGATGTTTAAGAATATTTCTGAGCGCGACTTTCTGCTAGCTTTGAACTCCTATTTAACCAGATAAATGCGCCTATTACTAAAATTAGCGCGATCACTCCTTTCGTATAGTTTTGCAGAAGGATATATCCAATTGCGAATAAGGATCCATAACTAATCGTTAAGCCCATAATCCACTGAATCATAGAATTGATAAAATTATCTCTTCCATCTTTTTGGCTTTGACCTCTCCAAAATCCAATAGGCTTGGTTTTGTCAATAAATTTTTGGAGCTGAATATCATTTACGGGTTTAGAGATTAGCGTCACAACAATTGATGCAAGAAGACTAAATAAGGTAATACCGAGTAGCCCGTAAGTTTCGTAATGTGCCGCTGGCTCATCTGGTTTTATATACCCAACAAAAATAGTTGCACAGAGTGCAGCCATCATAGCTGTTAATTCTGTATAAGCATTTGCTCTCCACCAAAACCATCTTATGAGGTGCGCAATCCCTAAACCTGATGCGGCATTAATAAAAAACTTCCAAGCTCCTTCTATAGAGCTTATTTGGCTTGAAACTAAAATAGCGATAAGCAGAATACAAAAAACCATAAATCGCCCAAAACGAATTAGTGTTTTTTGATCTGCCTCCTGATTGATAAATCTTAGATAAATATCGTTTGTCAAATAAGATGCTCCCCAGTTTAGATGGGTATCTACCGTACTCATAAATGCCGCCATAAGACTTGTAAAAGCTAAGCCAAGTAAACCTGCAGGTAAGAGCAATTTCATCAGCAATGGATAAGCCATTTCTCTATCGCCGGCAATAATTTCACCGTAGGCTGGATAGTTTGCACCAGGATCATTCATAGGGAATAAAATCAATGAGACCAGCGCCACTAATATCCATGGCCAAGTCCTTAAAGCAACAAATCCTATAGAAAATAATAGGGTTCCCTTACGTGCATCTTCAGGCGATTTTGCGGTATTTATTCTTTGTGCAATATATCCAGTACCATCTGAATCAAAGCGCACCCACCACTGTACCAAAATATAGATCATAAAGACTTGAAAAGGCAACATCGTATTGTCAAAGGAGGGTACAAACTCTAGTAAATGTCCAGCCTGTTCAACCCCATAAATTGTCTCTATAGAATCAAGCATTTCCGAGATACCGCCCACAGATTGTACAGCGTAATATGCAAAGTAAATAGCGCTTAATATCGCAATTGCGAATTGGAATAAATCCGTAAGTATGACTCCTCGAATACCACCCAAAGAACTGTAAACACTCACAAGTATTAACAATGCCATGATGGTAAGTGTGGCATTCAAATCTCCTTTAAAGAGCAGCCATTCTGGATAGAAAGAGGAAATATAAGAATAGGTATTCGCATTAAGAATCTCTGTCCAATCTATAAACGGGCTGGCAATTTTTACTGCTGCTGTGACTACCCAACCTAGGATAAAACAATTTAAAACAATTCCAAAAAAGAAAGCCTTAAATCCGCGCAAAAAGGCAGCTTGATTTCCATCGTATCTAAGCTCAATAAGTTCTACATCAGTTAGGACTCCTGACAAATGCCAACGCTTGCTAAAGAAGATCGCAACCGTTATATAAGTGGCAACCCAACTCCACCAAAACCAGTTTCCAGAGATTCCAGATTTTACGGTTATTCCTGTAATAGCAAGTGGTGTATCCGCCGCAAAAGTGGTCGCAATAATGGAAATCCCCAACCACCACCAAGGAATAGATCGATCCGCAGAGAAATAAGAATTAATACCCGTCTTTGATTTTTTTGAAACCCAAATACCAATCGCAAATACAGCTGCTAAATAGCTCAAAAATATAATCCAATCGATCCTTTCCATAGCCACTAAAGTAGTTAAAATTGTTTATCCGTTTATGCGTTTATTTGTTTATCCGTGTAAGACAAAATATCGACTGAGAAGTAGCCATTTTGTTGCTGTACTTCTAGATAAAATTGTGAGGCCATATCCACTCAATTATAGTCTAGAAATTAATCTGTCTCGAGCTCACCATGAAAAGCAAAGTTGCCAAGGCAAGCATAATCCAATCAAGTAGTAAATTTTTAATGCTGTGCTTTCGGACAAGCGATGTGAAGGGGAAGTCTGTGCGCAGCAAGGCGTATATGCAAAAGACCGCAGCGAACGCGAAGCCCGAGAACGTAGCGACAGCCTTATTATGCTGCTTTTTTCAAGCAGCACAATAAGGCTGATGGCCCCAAATACTCCCATTTAACTAAATAAATGGGCAGAATTCATTATTTGACAGCAAATAGATGGTTTTTATGGTGTATAGGAACTATTTTTGTGCCTTGTTGTTAAAAAAAGAAAAGCAAAATATTTATGGCTATAATAATAACGGACGAATGTATAAACTGTGGGGCATGTGAGCCAGAGTGTCCGAATAATGCGATCTATGAAGGTGGCGTAGAATGGGCGATTGCAGACGGCACAGGTGTGGAAGGTACATACGTTTTGGAGGGTGGAAAAGAGGTGTCTGTCGAGACGCAAAATGAACCTGTAGAAGATGATTATTACTTTATAGTACCCGATAAATGCACTGAATGCTGTGGATTTCACGAAGAACCACAATGTGCAGCAGTATGTCCTGTAGACTGCTGTGTTCCTGATCCAGATCGTGTAGAAACCGAAGAAGTACTGCTGGCGCGTAAAGCTAGATTGCATATATAATGCTCCAAAAATATATAAATTACCCAAAGGGCTAGCTCGAAAAATCGAGCTAGCCCTTTGTTATTGTACGTGTTACGAAAATATATTGTTAATTTTTGCAACACTAAAACATATTAAGCTATCTTGATAAGTGAACACACTTAATTCAATTTTGATGTAAAGGGTAAAACACACTCATAAGAAGTTTTTATTCTCTACTATATGAGACGAAAAATAAAATGATGAAACTAAACAAACACTTTTTTCAAGCACTCTACGCCTATAGGTATTTAAGCTTTCTGATTTTTCTGCCATTTGTAGTGAATGGTCAGTGCGATGATCCTATCAATAATTTCACCTACATAGGTACGTTTGAAAATAGCGCATATTACACTTCCAATGCCCCTGCTCAACCAATGCAAGCGCAAACGCTGGCTATCAGTTTAGGCGGTAATTTGGTTACGATTAATTCAGCGGCAGAAAATAATTTTTTGCAAGCGAATATCAGCGAGATGATCTATATCGGTTTAAGCGATGATGCAGCAGAAGGAAATCTAGTTTGGGCAAGCGGAGATGCACTCGGCTATTCCAACATTGACAATTGTAATTTTTGTAATGACAACGATGCAGAAAATGATTTTGCTATTATGCATCCATGGAATGGAGGATGGAGTTTTACCAATAGATGGAGTCAAAGAAATTTTATTGTAGAAATCTCTTGTGATGATGGTGGTGGAAACGTTGGCGAAGGCACGGACTGTAACGAAACTTTGAGCGGATATGAGTACCTCGGTCAATATGAAGATTCAAAATATTTTTTGTCGAATAATTTTGCAAGACCAGCAGATGCACAAGCTGCGGCAGCACAAGAAAATGGATATCTAGTCACAGTAGATAATGCTGCGGAGAATGCTTTTCTCTCCAGCAAGATTAATGAAATGGTCTACATTGGATTGTCTGATGTGTCGAATGAAGGGAACCTACAATGGCTAGGCGATGGAAATTCTAACTACCGAAATATTGATCAAAACTGTGGATTTTGTGCGGAGAATGATCAAAGTAATGACTACACTGTTTTACATCCTTGGAATGGTAAGTGGAGTTTTTCCAATCAGTGGAGTCAAAGAAAATACATCATAGAAATTCCATGTGGTGGGGAAGAAATTTCAAGCCTCAGTTATACTATATGCCCTGCGGACAGAACGATCCTATTGGCGGCTGGACAAACGAGCACATTGGTTAATTGGACTCCTCCAACATTAACAAATAATTGCGATGCTGGAGTGGCTAGCAATGTACTGGTAAGTGGTATAAACAATAACGCTGACCTAGCTGCAGGTACTTACACTGTACGATACAGAGGCACAAATAACTGTGGCGACATTGCAAATTGCACATTCACCATTACAGTTGAAAGTGACGCTGGCGAAGGTAGTTCTACCATTGCATTTTTGAATTGCCCATCAGATAGAAGTATACAATTAGCGCCAGGTGAAACCACTGCGTTTGTAAATTGGACACCGCCTTCGGTATCTAGTACCTGTGCTCAAGGTGGTCTTTCACTTGGATTATTGAGTGGGCCAAACAATAATTCAAATCTAATGGCAGGTAATTATACTATACGTTACAGAGGAGCGAATAACTGTGGCGATGTCGCGATGTGTGAATTTACAATCTCTGTCAATAGTAGTAGCAGCCCCTCTTCTATCAATATAAATTGTCCAAATGATTTAGCATATACTATTCCGCAAGGAAGCAATACAATTCAAATATCTTATCCCTCGCCGACGGTAAATAGTGTTTGTAACCAGGGAGGTACTTCCCTGACAAGGTTGAGTGGCCCAACAAATAATAGCAACATAGAAGCAGGAAATTATACAGTTCGCTATCGCGCAATTAATAGCTGTGGTGATGTCGCCATATGTGAATTTAATGTCCAAGTATCTTCTACTTCAACACCGTCCTCTATCTCGATAAATTGTCCACCAGATATATTTTTTCCAACTGCCTCAGGTCAAACTACTCGGGTGATAAATTATCAAACACCCAGTTTCAATAGTATCTGTGCTTCAGGAGGAGGAGAAATAGAGCGCATCAGTGGGATTGCATCCAATACTAACGTAACTGTGGGTATATATACCATTGTTTATAGAGCTACTAATAACTGCGGTGACAGTGCAAATTGTACTTTTAAAATAACGGTTCAAGGAGATCCTTTTCCTGTAAATGTGGTATGCCCATCCAATATTATTGTTTCTACTAATAATCAAACTGGTGGTGTGGTCAACTACACTATTCCGACTGTGAATTCTGATTGCCCAACTTCATATAACGCTAGCCTAATAGCTGGTCTTTCAAGTGGAAGTGTGTTTCCTATTGGTACCACTACAGTAAGATATAGCTTTACCAGAGATCAAAATGCACCAGTTGAAAATTGTCAAACTGCGCCAGATTGTGTTTTTACCGTTACCGTTAATTTTAACGATACTAGCGGTGGCAACGGTGTAAACTACACGGCCAACGATCAAGTCACACCCTACACAGGTGTATTCCGACCAGGTACAAATGTGGGCTACAACCCGCCATGGACAGATGAAGAAATGGCAAATTTAGCTGCAGGAAATGATCAGCTAGGAATTAAAGGGATAGGTGCACGTACCATGAGACCAGGATTGTTCGAGGTCATCACTGAAGTATATGGATACGATTTTAGATTGGAAACGTACCAGCACTATGCAAGCTTAGGATTAGACGATCTTACTATGATAGTAGGTTTTCCTTCAGAATGGCATAGAGACCAGACAGACTACTGTGGTAATGGTTTCAACTCTTCACTATTTAGAAATCTGTATACTGATATTTGGGATGATGGGGCTAACGGTACACCGTATAATGATGAGAATTTCTACGCAGCATATATTTATGAGGTAGTTAGTCGCTATGGCCCGTATGTGAAATTTTGGGAAATTTGGAACGAGCCTGGTTTTGACTTGACAGGTAATCGAGGTTGGAGGCAGCCGGGAGATTCAGCAGGTAACTGGTGGGACGATGATCCTGATCCATGTGAGTACATACTGCGTGCGCCTATCGAACATTACGTGCGCACATTACGCATCAGTTGGGAGATCATAAAATCGTTGCAACCTGATGATTACGTAGCGGTCGCAGGGGTCGGTTATGTAAGTTTTCTAGATGCAATTTTACGTAATACAGACGATCCAAATACAGACGGTCAAGTGACTGCTGAGTATCCACTAAAAGGAGGTGCATACTTTGATGTGATGGGATTTCATTCTTATCCTGATATCGATGGATCTATATATGACTATGATTTTGCAACCGATACGAGAGTATTTAATCGTCATTCGGATCGCGCTGCAGCGGGTATTACCAGCACTAAAAATGATTATCAGGACATCCTTGATAACTACGGATACGATGGTGGTGAGAATCCTGAAAAAGAATGGATCATAACGGAGATAAATGTTCCTCGTAAAGCTTTCAGACCAGACGCTATGTCGGGCGGAGAAGAAATGCAGGTCAATTACATAATCAAAGCAGTAGCGACCGCAATGAAAAATGATGTCCATCAAATGCATGTTTATAATCTTGGAGATAAAACCACAGAAAGTGAAGCGGTTACGGAGTTTGACTTATACGGAATGCATAAGAGATTGACTGGTACAGATGCTTACACACAGGTGCGAAATCAGGAGGCTATCGCCTATAAATCCGTTGCTGATTTCGTTTTTGGTAGTAGGTATGATACCAATAAAACTACGCAAATGAATTTGCCAAACAATCTTGACGGCGCTGCATTGCGTCTACCCAATGGTAGATATAAGTATATAATCTGGGCGAAGACAACACAAGATCAGTCTGAGTTTGCGAATGGAAATTACAGTTTCCCAAGCAGCTTTGGTTACAACCAAGTGTTTAAGCGAGAATGGAATTTTACGGATACCGATCAGGTTTCAGGAATTTCTCCTAGTAATATTAACCTCACTGGACGGCCCATTTTCATTACGGAAACGCCTAACAACGATCAGTTCGAAACACGCTTGAGCGATAACAAAAATCTAAATTTATCAATCAATGAGATCTTACCAAATCCAGCGAGCGATGAAATAAGAATGGTTTTGGAGGCACGCGAATCTGACAATTATCAGATTAAAATATTTGATGCCAGAGGCCAGTTGATGGAGCAACGTAGCACATTTATTAAACGTGGTTTCAGTGATGAGCGATTTGATATTTCTGAGTATGTACACGGTATGTATTTCGTGATAATTGAAGGTGGCAACCAGCGTTCCACCAAGATCAAGTTCATCAAAGCAGATCCAAAATAGTTTTTCATAAATAGTTTTTGAATTTTGTTGGAAAGGTACATCTCGTTTTGGGAAGTACCTTTTTTTTTGGGGATAATAATTTGGGGGTAACCACTACTGGGCTAGCTCGCAAAGCCAGCGCGCAGTAGTGGTCGAGCTATGCAGGACTGCGCGTTCGCTTCGGCATCATGCCTGTTGTTTGGGTTCTATTAAAGGATCATTTACAACATAGATTTTCTTATTTTATAAAGATCATTACATGGAGGCATTCATGCATCCCGGAAAATCGGGATTCCTTACTATCTCTTACCCGTAGATCTTGCTAAGAGAAACGATCCGCTAGCTATACATATGAAAATTAGTCAAATAGCAAATAAAATTATATATTTGAGCGTTATGAAACGTGAAATTTAAAAGCGTTCACGCTGAGATTCATAACACTCTCTCATACATCGAAATAGAATATAATACACCTCTACTCCACATTAATAATTGTTTACAACAAGATAGTTACGTGATTTCTGTACCCAAAATATTGATTCAGCGTAAATATATGTGGTAACCAATATTTTAACACCAGCTCTGATTTAAAATGACGCTTTAGATTTTGAAGAGAATTTCTCAAGATCAAGGCTATAAACGCAGACTATAGCCTTAGCTATAGCGCTTATTTTCAATGCAGAGTCTGGACAATTGTATCAAAAGATTAGTGACATTCTAAATCAGAAATGATATCAATATGAGAAGTGTATTATCCTTGGTGATTATCACCCTAATTTCTTTGACGCTAGCAGCTCAGGAAACTACTCGCTATACGGAAGTCAACAAAGCCTATAAAGCAGGAAATAATTTCTTTGCAAAGAGCCTATACGGGCAAGCGCAGAAAAATTATACGCGTGTATTGGAGATGACTAAACATGTCGCTCAGCCAAAGTGGGTAGAGATACAGATGCGTTCCCAACTCAATTATGCACGCGCTGCAGTAAGATTAGAGCAAGAGAAAAGTGAAATGCTAATCCTTGATTTTGTGAAAGCATACGCCCCAGATCCTATAGCCAATGAGGCCATATTGGAGGCCGCAACCTACTACTACAATCAGAAGGAGTACCAAAAGGCCATTGAGTTTTACGCCATGGTAGATATCGAGAATCTACCTAAGGATCAAGCTAAGGAGGTTCTATTCAAAAATGGATATTCTCTTTTTGTTCGACAAAAATGGGCTGCCGCAAAAACGTACTTTGAAAGAATGATTAACGAAAGGGACGTCTACTATTATCCGTCCAACTATTATCATGGCTTGACGCACTTTTACTTAGAAAATTATGATAAGGCGTTGCGAAGTTTAGAAAAAACAGAAGCCTCCAAGAACTATAAGGATCATATCCCCTATTATGTTACTCAAATTTACTTTGCAGAAAAAAAGTTTGACGAAGTTATAGCCTACGCAAAACCCTTATTAAATAAAACCAATGTAAAAAAGAAAAGAGAACTTACACTACTTATCGGTCAGTCCTACTTTGAAAAGAAAGATTATAGCAATGCTCTTCCATATTTAGAAAGGTATGCAGAGATCACTAAAAAGATAAGCAAGGAAACTTTCTATCAGATAGGTTACCTGCACTATCAAACTGGAAATTACGCTAAAGCAATTGACAGCTTTAAAGAAGTCAGTACTGTAAAAAGTAAACTGGGTCAAAATGCGCTCTATTTATTGGGAGATTGCCACATAAAGGTGGGCGAAAAGAACGACGCTAGAAATGCGTTTGCAGCAGCCAGTAGACTCGATTATGATCCTGATACAAAGCAAGACGCACAATGGAATTACGCTAAATTATCCTATGAATTAAAGTACGATACAGAAGCAATTGGTATTTTTCAAAAGATAGCTGCTGAAGATGGTCGTTATCTAGAAGCACAAGATTATCTAAGCAAGATGTTCTTAAATACCAGGGACTATACCAAGGCTTTGGCAATATTAGAGAACATTCCCAATCGCACCAGCAAGATGCAGGAAACCTATCAAAAGGTTACTTACTCTAGAGGTATAGAGCTATACAAGGACGGTAAAGAAGATGATGCAGTAGCACTTTTCACTAAGTCGCTAGCCTCTAATTCTGATCCGCAGACAAAAGCGCTTGCAAATTATAGGCTAGGTGATATCGCTCATAAAAATGGGGAACTAGAAAAAAGTGAAAAATATTTGCAAGCTTTTCTAAGCAGCACGGCTACTGCTAATTTACCAGAAGATGCGACTATTCATACTGCGAACTATACGCAAGGATATAACTATCTGAAGAGAGCAAACTTCACGCAAGCGTTATTTCACTTCAAGAAAGCCATCAGTGGAATTGAAATGAATAAGCACAATATTGAGAGTACTTACATTACGAATCAGGTACTCAATGATGCAAAACTAAAAGCAGGAGACGCTGCCTTTAGGCTGAATGACTACCCTACTGCATTGAGATACTACAACGATGTGATCCAAAGCAATAAAGAACCAAATCCATACGCACTTTTTCAAAAGGCAAATGTTATGGGTCTGCAAGGAAATACCACGGAGCAATTTCAAATGATGGCGCTGATCGTGAGTGACTTTCCGTCATCAGAGTTTGCGGATGACGCTTTGTACCAGATTGGTAATGCATACATTCAGGCAGGTGCACTCAATGATGCAGAAGCTCCATTTAAGCAGTTGTTAAAAGATTATCCCAATTCTACTTTATACAATGCAGCCTTGCTTAAACTCGGCCTAACGAAATACAATCAGAATGCTTATCCTGAGGCAATTACGTACTATCAGGAGATATTCAATCATAATCCTGACAAAGTGGAGGCCGAGCAAGCTTTAATCGCTTTAGAAGAGATATATGTAACTGATCTTGGTACACCTAAGGAGTATGTAAAATTCAGAAAATCTATCCCTGGCTACAAAATAGACAATGCAGAACAGGAGGCATTAAGTTTCAAATCTGCAAAGACTGCTTACGCAAATGCACAGTACGACCGAGCTATTGCTGCTATGATCTCTTATTTAGAAGAGTATCCTAATGGTGCTTATTCCATTGAGGCTAAGTATGTTTTAGGAGAGTCTAAGGCTGTGCAGGAAGATTATGGACAGGCTGTCAAATACTATCAGCAAGTTATAGATTTGGGTAATAGTAAGTTTTATGAGAAAGCAGTGGGTAAGGCAGCACTCATTGCTTACAACTTTGAGGAGAACTTTGTCAAGTCCTATCAGCTGTACAGCAAACTAGAAAGTATTGCGAGTGGAGACATACAACTACAAGCTCAGGTCAACGCGCTGCGCTCTGCTTACAAGACAAGCAACACAGACGGTGTTTACTTTATGGCAACTAAAATAGAGTTGAACCCCCTAGCTTCTCCAGATCAGAAAAGTATAGCAGCTTTTTATCAAGGTAAGATTGGTTTTGAAAAGAAGGACTACAACACCGCTCTTGAGAATCTAAATAAGGTATTGAGAAATATAAAAGTAGGAGAAATTGCAGCGGAATCGAGATACTTAATTGCGGAGATATACTTTACTCAAGGAGAAACCGATATAGCTCAACAAATCTGTATGAAGGCGCATAAGGAAAGTGCTGGACAAGAATTTTGGATTGCCAAATCTATAATTCTTCTATCAGATATCCTAGTTAAAAAAGATGATTTACTGAATGCAAAGGCAGCATTAGAGGCTGTTACGGAAAGCTATACGGAATCTTCAGAGTTAGTATCTGTAGCTAGACAAAAGTTGACAGCAGTGAACATTAAGATTGAAGCGCAGTCTCGTATCAATGAGGTGCCAGCAAATGGTGACCTTCCAATGGAGGGACAATAATAATTTTTCATTTTAGAAAGGAAGGATCATGAACAAGCATATTCTATTTATACTATTTATATTTTCTATCTCAGGCAATGTACTATTTGCTCAGGATGATAAGCTGGAATCAGAGTCTGTTGAGATCGTAAAAAAGTTTGAAGCGCAACTGGCAGAATCGGACAAGCTGGATATTAATCCTTCTTTACCGCCAGTTGACTCTAGTAATAGATTCGCAACTTATCAAATCAATGCACAGCCGTTGTTGATAGAATATCCAGCACCTGATATCAAGCCTATAGCGATGAAATCAGATGACTTAGCTCCAGTTAAGCGTTCTTTTTTCAAAGGTGGTGCAGGGGTTCCTAATATGTATTATGGTGAACTTTCGCATTTTGGGAGAATAGCAGAGCGCGTAGACTTTGGCGCAGGAGCAACTTACCATAGAGCAGATAATAGTAGCAAGAATGAAAATCAAAAATTTATCAATACAGATGTATTTATACAAGGTGCTTACAAAATAAAAGACGATGCTTATTTGCAAAGTAAGGTTGACTTTTCAGAGCGTATAGACCACTTTTTTGGTTATGATGACGAAGTTATTTCTATTCCGTCAGACGAGGTGAAGCAGCGTTTCAGAACAGTTAATATTGGTACTTCTTATATCTCTCCTGAGAATGATATCGAGAAATTTAACTACGGGGGTAACATTAATTTATATACCCACGGCGATCGGTTTGATAGCCGAGAAAAAGGTTTGGCTATTTCTGGAAAGGTAAAGAAGTTTCTCAAAAGGGAGCATCCAGTTGCATTAGAGATACTAGGTGATTTTTCTAACTTAAAAGACAGTACAAATCTCAAGCAATCTCTCAATACCTTAACTTTCCGTCCTACTGCCTCTTTTCATGCAGAAAAGTTTAAGGTTTTGATTGGCGGTAACTTAGTATTCCACGATAGTACTTTTACTGCTCTACCTATCATAGAAGCGATTGCGAATGTTGCTGGTAATAAGCTCGTAGCCTTTGCTGGCTGGAAAGGAAATGTGGTCAAGAATACTTATAGATCATTGACCGCGTATAATCCTTACTTGATCTCTAATCCGAACATCTTTAACAGTACCTATAATGATTACTATGGTGGTCTTAAGGGTAAAATCAAAACCGTAAACTATGTCGCTAAAGCGGGATATAAGACGGTGAATGCTCTTCCCTTGTTCGTGCAGCGTATGGATGACACGAAGCGCTTTGATGTGATCAGCGACGAGGCTAAGATCTTCTATATTGAAGGTACTGCTGACGTGACGCTCTTTAAGAAATTGAATGTGGCGGCAGTAGTTTCAAAGTCATTTTTCGATTTAGAGACTCAACAGCAACCATGGCATATTCCTTCTTTCGAATTAAATATTAATGCGAACTATACCATGCTGGATGATAAGCTTACGCTGAAGGCGGACTTCTTCTCTGCTAACCCTGTTGCCAATATCTCTACCGAATTTGAGATTGAGTATCTGAATACTTTATTAGATCTGAGTATCGGAGCTGAATACTGGGTAAACGAAACTTTTGGTGCCTGGATAGATCTCAATAATCTTACTTCTAATAAGTATGAGCGTTGGAAGGGGTATCGAACTTTTGGGACGAATTTTATGGGCGGTGTTGTGCTTAAGTTTTAAGCTAGGCTTTTTGGTTAAAATGTGTTTGTATCGCAATATGATTAAGTTATGCTCGTATTAGAATAGAATCAAAACACAACAAATGAAAGAGCGTATTCTTCTAACTATTCTATTAACACTATTGCTAACTGGGTCATTATTGTGCCAATTTAATTTGAATGTTTCTTCAGGAGTAAATATATCGAATATAAAAGCTTCTGACAATCTATCCAATGATTCTCAATCTAGACTCGGCTATTTTCTTGAATTTGCGCCTAGTTATCGCATAAACGATAGAGTGCAGTTGTTATTAAATCTCCAATACAGTCAGAAAGGCTATAAATCTGTAGAAGTTCCATCTGTTGTCTCACAAAGAAGGATTATTTATTTTGATATTATTCCAGAATTGGAATACCAAGTAATAGATTTTTTATCTCTGGGACTAGGTATAAATTACGGGTTTAGATTAGATGAACAATTCAAAATTGATGATGGCGATTGGCAGGATCCAACTTTCGCTCGTATTATAGAATCCGATGACTTCGGTTTGGTGGGAAAAGTAAAATTCAGCTTTAAGCAGCTCTATGTATTTGCAAGATATAATCTGGGGTTAAAAAGCATAGCTACATTTACAGTTACAGATTTGAATGGAGATCATGCTGGAGAAGGAAATTGGAAAAATAGAAATCTTCAGATTGGTGTTGGATATGCGTTTGGGGTTAATCGTAAATAGGCTTTTTTTTATGACTTCATCTGGTTCTAACTTCCTTCCCCACTTTAGCGGCTCGCCGAAGGCGTCAAAGCACGACAAGCAGCGCGCGTTAGAGACAAAGGATCGCAGCGGCATCCCATAGTTTTGCTCTTGCAAAAAATGGGATATAGCGTAGAGCCTGTGCCACGCCGACAGGCTGTGGATGGCCCCAAATCAATTTCTACCACCCTTATCTCTTTCTCCCCTAAGACAGAAAAGCCTCCGTCTTGCGACGAAAGCTTTCTGCATTATATCAATGTAATTTTACCTAATTAATTATGCGCCACACATCAAACAATCTGGATCGTCTAATAGACAAGCCTTTGCTTCTACTTCTGCAGCAGTCGCTGTTGCCGTGCCATCCGCTGATTTACCTTTCATGATCACGCCTTCGTTCAACTTCTCTTTGCTGTGAGATTTTCTCAACTCCTCGCTTACGGTAAACTTGATAGGATCAACTGCTGCCTTGGAGCGGAGGTAATACATACCCGTCTTGAGGCCCTTCTGCCATCCGTAAAAATGCATGGAAGATAACTTACCGAAGTTTGGATTCTCTACGAATAGATTCAAGCTCTGAGATTGACAAATGAATGCACCTCTATCGGCAGACATATCGATCAGCACTTTTTGGCTTAACTCATAAGACGTCTTATACATTTCTTTGAGCTCCTGCGGGATACCCTCTATGTTCTGTACAGAACCGTTATTCACCATGAGCTGCTGCTTCATGTCATCATCCCAAAGTCCTAGGCTGATTAAATCTTTTAGCAAGTGCTTGTTGACGATAATGTACTCACCGGACAATGTTCTACGCGTATAGATATTGGATGTATATGGCTCGAAGCACTCATTGTTACCTAAGATTTGAGAAGTAGATGCCGTCGGCATCGGCGCTAATAATAAACTGTTTCTCACACCGTGCTTCTTGATCTTTTTCTTCATCGCTGACCAGTCCCACATATCGGATGGCTGCACACCCCACATGTCATACTGTAGCTCTCCTTTACTTACTGGCGAACCTTCGTAGGTCTGGTATGCACCGTCACGCTCTGCCAATGCATTAGATTCCTCTAGCGCACCGTAGTAGATTGTTTCGAATATTTGCTTGTTGAGTTGCTTCGCTTCATCGCTATCAAATGGGTGTCCCATCATGATGAAAGCATCCGCCAATCCTTGCACACCGATACCGATAGGACGGTGACGCATGTTGGAGTTTTTCGCTTCTATGATTGGGTAATAATTGATGTCGATAATCTTGTTTAGATTGCGCGTAACAATACGTGCGATATCCTTCAATCTTTCGAAATCAAACTTCTTATCCGATACAAACTTTGGCAATGAAATGGAAGCCAGGTTACAAACCGCTACCTCATCTTTCGATGTATACTCCATGATCTCCGTACACAGATTACTAGATCTGATGGTACCGAGGTTCTTTTGATTACTCTTTTTATTTGCAGCATCTTTATATAAAATATAAGGCGTTCCTGTTTCAATTTGGCTTTCTAGGATAGCGAACCAAAGCTCCTGCGCTTTGATTGTCTTTCTTGCTTTCCCTTCTTCTTCATACTTGTGGTACAAAGCTTCAAACTCCCCACCATAAGAATCGTATAAACCAGGACACTCGTTCGGATCAAATAATGACCACTCCGCATCTGCCTTTACACGCTCCATGAATAAATCTGAAATCCACATAGCGTAGAATAAATCTCTTGCTCTACGCTCTTCTGCACCGTGGTTCTTTTTCAGGTCAAGGAAGTCGATAATATCCGCATGCCATGGCTCCAGATATACAGCGAAAGCACCTTTACGCTTTCCACCACCCTGATCTACATAGCGAGCTGTATCGTTAAATACTTTTAACATTGGAACGATACCGTTACTTGTGCCACCCGTGCCTTTGATATAACTACCTTGTGCACGCACATTATGAATGCTCAATCCTATACCACCCGCTGATTGTGAAATCTTTGCACAACGCGTGAGCGTTTCGAAAATACCAGAGATACTATCCTCAGTAGTCGACAATAGGAAACAAGAAGACAACTGTGGTTTTGGCGTTCCAGCATTGAACAATGTAGGCGTCGCATGAATGAACCACTTCTCCGACATTAAATCGTAAGTCTCGATCGCTGCATCAATATCTTCACCGTGGATACCGATAGCGGTACGCATGAGCATATGTTGTGGTCTTTCCACCACTTTGCCATCTGCCCTCAACAAATAAGAACGTTCTAGCGTTTTGAATCCGAAATAGTCAAAGTTGCAATCTCTATCATAAATGATAGCAGAGTCCAATCTGTCTTTATTCTTCTTAATGATTTGGAAAGTATCCTCTCCTATTAATCCTGCTTTTTCGTCGGTCTTCGGATCTATATAATTGTACAATTTCTTCATGGATCTGAAGAAAGATTTATCGGTACTTTTTTGCAAGTTAGAGATAGCTATTCTAGCTGCTAATAGGGAATAATCTGGATGGTCAGTAGCCATCGTCGCTGCTGTCTCGGCAGCTAGATTATCTAACTCTGAAGTAGTAACACCATCGTATAAACCTTGAATTACTTTTTTGGTAATTGCTAAGTGGTTCACAAAGTTATGGTCAAGCCCATAACACAATTTCTTGATTCTTGCGGTGATCTTATCAAAGGAGACACCTTCTCTTTTTCCGCTTCTTTTTATTACTTCCATGGTGGATGATATTTGGTATTAAAAAATTTAGTTGTAATCGTTTTTATGCTAAAGTCGCTTAAAAGTCTTCGTCCAGCGAGAATTTCTGATCAGCACGGTCAGCCATTACGCCTGACTTTTGGTAATCACCAACGCGCTTTTCAAAGAAGTTCGTTTTGCCTTGTAGGGAAATCATGTCCATCCAATCGAATGGATTTTCAGCGTTAAAGTGGCGAGGGCGGTTAAGTGCCACGAGGAGTCTGTCTGCGACAAATTCGATGTATTGACACATAGAATCCGCATTCATACCTATTAGACGTACAGGAAGCGCATCGGACACAAATTCTTTCTCAATTTTCACTGCATCGAGGATTATGCCTTCCACAACGCCATCTTCCAGCTTATTGACGATATGATCGTTATATAAGAGGCAGGCAAAGTCACAGTGCATTCCCTCATCTCTCGAGATCAATTCATTGGAGAATGTCAAACCTGGCATTAAACCACGCTTCTTCAGCCAAAAAATAGAACAGAACGAACCAGAGAAAAATATTCCTTCTACCGCTGCAAAGGCAACTAAACGCTCAGCAAAGTTTCCATTATCTATCCAGCGTAGCGCCCAATCTGCTTTCTTCTTAACGCAAGGCATCGTTTCTATCGCATTGAAAAGCATATCCTTCTCTGCGTTATCGTTGATATATGTATCTATCAATAAGGAGTATGTCTCAGAGTGGATGTTCTCCATCATAATCTGAAATCCGTAGAAAAATTTAGCTTCCGTATATTGTACTTCCGCCACAAAGTTCTCGGCGAGATTCTCATTTACAATCCCGTCACTGGCAGCAAAAAATGCAAGAACATGTTTGATAAAATGCTTCTCATCATCCTTCAGTTTCTCCCAGTGTACTAAGTCGGTAGATAAGTCAATTTCTTCAGCAGTCCAGATACAAGCTTGTGATGCTTTATACCATTGCCAGATATCGTCATGCTCAATAGGGAACAGTACGAATCTGTTAGGATTGTCTTGTAGGATAGGTTCAATAGTGGTAGTGGACATTCGTGTTGATATTAAGTTAGTTCATTAAAAGTTCAATAAAGCAGTCAGCATGGACTTGCTCTTTAGTATATAAAACAGCTATTACTCGAGGAGATGTAAGGGTCTCTAATCCAAATAATATTAGGTGTGCCAGAAGGGGTTCGCTCCGATGAAGGAGCATAAATCTGGCGTTTATTTTTGCATTTAAACTTGCCGTCTAATGTGATGACAAATGTAGCGAAAATATTAGCTTTTATCGCAATGTAAGTTATCCACAAATTGTGGATAAACGCTGTAAACTTATCACTATCACCATATTAGAGTGAAATAAAAAAAATAAAAAATGTTGGTAAGCTGTTTATTGGCAATTTTTATTGTGTAAGCAAAATACTTACAAGTGACTTCACCTAAGCCCCTGAAATACAATTAGAACAATCGCTTTCTGCGGAAGAACCAAGCCAATAACAAACTAACTACGAGGGAGAAAATAATGATAAAATAAAAGGCATATTTGTTCTCTGCAAAGGGCAACGGAACGTTCATCCCATAAAAACTTGCGACTAAGGTAGGAACCATCAATATGATGGTAATCAGCGTCAAACGCTGGATAACAATATTCAGGTTATTGGAGATAATGGAAGCGTATGCCTCCATGGTTCCATTCAAGATATTGGTGTAGACATTCGACATTTCAAGCGCTTGTCCATTATCAATGATTATGTCTTCAAAAAGATCCGTAAGCACCTCATCGTTTCTGATTTCTAAAAAATCCGTGCGCTTCATTTTCAGATTGAGCAGATCATTGGCACTGAGCGAATTCACAAAGTAAACCAAACTCTTTTCTATCGACAGCAGTCTACGCAGCTCTCTATTTCTAGAACTATCGTACAATTGCTTTTCTATTTCATTACGCTTAGAATTGAGTTGCTTCAGGCACACAAGATAGTCTCGCACGATTTGTTCAAAGATAAGAAGTACAAATTTTTGCTGATTGGTCGGGTCAAAGTTCTTAACCTTCATACTCAAAAACCGATTCAGCACAGTTTCCTTATGTGAACTGATGGTAATTACATTATCGGGCGTTAGGATTATACCTATAGGAATGGTTAGGTAGAGGGATTCATTTTCTGGAGCCGAATTGTTGAGTGTTGGTGCATTAACCAATATTAGCCGTACATCATCCTCCTTTTCATATCTAGAACGCTCATCTATATCAAGTGAATCCATCAAGAAATCCAACTCTATATTTTGCGCTTGAGAAAACTGCTCTATTTCAGACTTTTCTAAAGGTGGATGCATATTGACCCAACAGCCAGGCTCTATCGAGCTCAGCGTTATTATCTTCTTGTCTACTATTTTATAGTACTCAATCATGAACCGATCCTTAGCGTTTGAATATAATTGCCTTCTTCACAAACATACGTTAAATACGAAAAGGAACAGCCTATGTTAGGTTAATTCTATATTTTTCTGTCTTAGCTGATCCACCAATGGCTGATACGGCACGGTAGTTCCAACCAGATTTTTCCATCGGGTAGGACGTCCATTTTTCGCCCTCCAGTAATCCGCCAGTATATCCCCTTGCTGTTCATAGTTATACACCCACCAGGTAGCAGCATTTTTTCTTAGCGCCTCTGTGCCACCATAGTTATAGCCCATAGCGGAACGCTGCGCCCGTAAGGCTCTCGGTATATAAACAGACCCGCACTGCTCGTACTGCCAGATATGTATCAGCTCATGCACAAACAAGTCTTCAGACATTTTTCCTGCACAGTTGATCGTATAGATACCTACATATGCAATGCGCATGAAGTAGGGCACTAGGGCCCGCTCATCTATGCGTATCCGATCAATATCTAAGCTGTTTGCAAAAAGCGTCTTCACTATTTGCCGTTCCTTAGAGCTCAGCGCACGCGTGCGAAATTTGAGCCATTCGGTGACCGTTTCATAAATCTCACCAATGGCAAACACGTCCAGTAATAAAAATATAAAGTCTAGAGAATACGAAAAAGGTTGTCCAAAAAAGCGGGTTGCACTTTGATCTATAGAATGATTGTGCCGAAAGTTTTTACCATGCGAAACCAAGCGTCCCAAACGACTAGTTAGACTATAGCCTACTACCCTACGCTTTATTCCAAGCCATTTATAGTGTGGACTATGCAGCGACATTATTTGAATCTTAGGGCTTTCACTGGTTGTACTGTAGTCACTAAGTAAGAGGGTATAATCAGAAATATCAGCGTAATTACCATAGTACCTATATTCAAATACAGCACCGTAGACAAGTCTAGCGCAATGGGTGCGGTGCTCATATAGTAGTCCTCCTCGCTCAGCCGAATAAAGCCAAATTTCTTTTGCAATAGACAAAGCGAAATGCCGATAAAGTTTCCCCAGAGCATCCCCAGCCCTATAATATAAGCAGCATAGTAGAGAAAGATCGTACGTATTCCCCAGTCCTGTTCTCCGACTGCTTTGAGCACACCTATCATGGTAGTCCGCTCTAGTATGAGTATCATTAGCGCAGTGACCATATTGATAATAGACACGATGATCATAAGTATGATGATCACTACCTCATTGATCGTATGCAACTTTAGCCACTCAAAAATCCCTGGAAATTTAAAACGAATGGTCTCCGCATACAACTTGATCGGCAACACCTCCTCATTAAGATAGTAGTAAAAAACATCAAGGTCATCTATATTTTCTATAAATACTTCAAAACCACCAACCTCCTCTTCAGACCAGCCGAGTAGTCGCTGCACTTGTCGCAGATCTACGAGCGCAAATCGCTTGTCATATTCTTCCAAACCGGTTTTATAAATCCCACAGATATTCATCCTCCGCTTGACCTCTTGATTATTATTGACGAAGAGTACGGATATCTTGTCCCCTACTTTTAAGAACAAGCGATTGGCGGTACTATTGGATATCAAAATATCCTTCGACATTGCATCCTTCGGAAATTCTATCACCCTACCTTCCACCATGTATTGCTCTAAAAAGTCCCAATTATAATCCTCCCATATCCCTTTCAGAATGATGCCTTCTATATCTTCCTTCGTTTCCAGAATTCCTTCTTTCAGCCCATAGCGTTGGATATGGGAGATACCACCTTTTGTTTCTTTCGTAGGATTTTGAAAGCTGTAAGCACTATGCGTATCATTATATCCGATAGGCCCCAGCTCTCCAAGACTCGGATAAAAAGACTGATTGATATTGATCGCCTTATTCTCAAAACTGCGGATAATATTCTGATCATTGATATGGATATGCCCCCAAAACCCAAAAATCTTTGTCGACACCTCATCCTTAAAACCATGAATCAGTGATGTCGTCGCTATCATCACCGTCATACTGAGCGCTATCGCTACAATGGCAATACGAATGATCAATCGAGAGAAATTTTTCTTCCCCGAGAAAGATACTTTCTTAGCTATGAAGTAAGGAAAATTCATGTGCGGCTAAGGTAAGAGAATAATGTTACTTTGGGCGACCCCTCCTCCAAGTTCTTGCTGTATTATCGAGTTTTATGTTTACTTGGGCAATTTTGATATTTATAAAGTTTTTTGATAAGGATGGATGAGGTCGGGCTATGCAGCACTTCACTGCCGTTACGGTCCCGCAAAAGAAAAATTTGCGGGACACCTTCCCTGCGGTCGGTTGCTTTCTATCCCTCTCGCATTATTTTAGGAGATGCTAGATATTTAGAGAAAGACAAGAAAGCTCTCTCTTGATTTACCACCGTAGGCACTGAAGTTACGCCCACACGTTCAAAATACTGAAGGCACCGAAGACTAGCTACTCTAAAGCACTTGCAAGAAAAGCTACGGTGCCTACGGTGTTTTGTAAAAGATAGAACTGCTTTGGTGCCTACGGTGGTAAACGAACGAGTGGAGGAGGAACGAGTGGAGGAGGAAATTTTGATTGCATTAAAAACATCTTATTGTTAACTTTGCAAAAAATAAGTAAAATGGATTTTTTAGAAGAGTTAGAATGGAGAGGAATATTGAACAACCTCACCCCAGGTGTAGAAGAAGCACTCAAGGAAGGAAAGATGACAGGCTATATAGGATTTGACCCAACTGCCCCATCCCTTACCATAGGCAATTTCGTGCAAATTATGCTCCTAAAATTATTCCAACTCTCTGGACACACCCCTATCGTACTCATGGGGGGAGCTACAGGTCGTATAGGAGATCCATCTGGAAAAGATAAAGAAAGAGAACTCAAAACCTTCGATGTATTAGACAACAATCTTGCACATCAGCAAGCACAGTTCTACAAATTTCTAGACTTCGAATCTGGAGTCAATAAAGCAACTGTCGTCAATAACTATGACTTTTACAAAGACATGAATGTCCTGGATTTTCTACGTGATGTTGGAAAGACTTTGACTGTAAGCTACATGATGAGTAAAGACTCCGTTAAAAACAGATTGGAAACAGGACTATCCTTTACAGAGTTTTCGTACCAACTATTGCAAGCATACGATTTTCAACGCCTCTACCAAGACCGAAATTGCAAGCTCCAGATAGGGGGTTCAGATCAGTGGGGCAACATTACATCGGGTACAGAATTTATCCGTAGAAATGCAGAAGGAAAAGCATTCGCCATCACTTCAGAATTATTAACCAAATCGGACGGTACCAAATTCGGAAAGTCAGAAGCTGGAAACATTTGGTTAGACCCAATGATGACCAGCCCTTATAAATTCTACCAGTTTTGGTTGAATGCGGATGATGCAGATATTCCTAAATTTACACGTTTTTTTACGCTCCATACGAAAGCAGAAATAGAGCAACGAGAAACTGAATTTGCGGATAACTTAAATGAACAAAAGCGAATGCTTGCAGAAGAGTTGACTGTACGCGTGCATTCACAAGAAGCTTTCGAGTCTGCGCATGCGGTTTCGCAACTGCTGTTCAACAAAAAAGCTACTAATGAATCTTGTCTTAAACTAAAATCTGATGACTTAGAAATAATAGCGGAAGAGATTCCATCTTTTTCTTTAGCTAAGTCTGTAATAAAAGATGGCCTTAATATCGTCGATCTCTTAGCAGAACATACGGAGATCGTATCTAGTAAAGGAGACGCCAAAAGAGCCCTCAAAGGAAATGCCATTTCTATAAACAAGGAAAAGGTTAGTGACCCAGAGTTCATTGTCAACACGGATCATTTGCTAGCGGATAGATACATAATGGTGGATAATGGGAAGAAGAATAAGTTTATTTTGGAGCTGAGTTAGTTAAGTTAAATGGTATTCTCTTACTAAAACATCAGTAGAAATATTAAGCTTATCGCTTATTTTTCTAATCATGCTCAGCGTTAATTTCCTTTTTTTGTTCAGTATTTCACTGGCTCTGCTTTTATGACCAATTATAATAGCTAAGTCAGCTTGCTTCAATCCCATCTGCTCCATTCTAAATTTTATTGCTTCGATTGGATGCGGTGGATCTATTGGATAATTTTTTTCTTCATAATCTTCAATAAGAAGAGCTAATATTTCTAGTTCATCCCCTTCCTTTGTATTTGGCTCAGCATGAAATATTTTATCAAGCCGTGATAATGCCAAATCGTAATCCTCTTCTGTTTTTATAGGCTTCAATTTCATATTTAAATTGTTGTAGCATCAATTTTATCATATTCAGCATGCGTACCAATAAATCTTATATAAACCATTTTATATTTATAATTAACTCTTACGATTAATCGGTATCGGTTGCCTTTAACATTAAAAATAACTCGATTATTCGCTATTAATCTTGAATTCGGAAATTCATCTTTTACAAAATTCGGATCTATCCAACTACCTTTCGAAGCTTCTTGATACCATGACTTCAACTGTTGTTCTGCATCGGGATGCATTTCCCAAAATTGCCTTAATATTTTTTTTGCGATTACTCTCAGCTCTTTTACAATCAAAGAAACGAAATAGTTCCCATTTTGGTACATTATATTCTAAATAAAATAAAAAAATTTGGATAAACTTAATCTACAAGCAATGTTCTACTTGTTTTGCAATTTCATTGCACTTTTGTACGAGTCCTCTCCTTTCCTAGGACAGGTAGAATACTTATCAGAATTTTTAAATACATTAAGGCTAATTGAGTCTGGCGTAAACTATTGAATACCCTTAGTCTCAATTGATTCCACTGCTTATTTACGAGGACTTTATTCTTCCACATTGCTTTTTAATATTATTCTTTTCTATTAATTATAGCTTCGGGTGAATATAAGAATAGGAATTTTGTTCCAATGATTCCACTTTTAAATTATTCGTTATCTTGTCTTTCAAAAACGCATGGACATATCATACATTTTGAATCATTTAGGAGAAGATAGAGAGCATTACTTCGGTGCTGTTTCTCCTCCTATCATCCAAACCAGTAATTTTGCTTTTAAGACATTAGAGGCTTTTAGCGCTGCATTGGGGGACGAGTTTGGGTCTCACATATATACGCGAGGAAATAATCCTACAGTACAAATCTTGCGTAAAAAACTAGCTGCTCTTTCTTCAGCGGAAGACTGCTTAGTTTTCGCTAGCGGAAGTGGAGCCATCGCAAATGCAGTCATAGCTCAAGTCAGTCAAGGGGACCATGTAATTTGTGTTGAGTCTGCTTATTCCTGGACGAACAAACTTCTGACAGAATTTCTTCCTCGCTTTGGCGTAACAGCCACCTTTGTAGATGGGCGAGACCTTACAGCGATAGAATCTGCTATCCAAGCAAATACTAAAGTGCTCTTTTTAGAAAGTCCAACTTCCATGCGAATGGAGTTGCAAGATCTGAAAGCCTGTGCGAAAATTGCCAAAAAGCATAGCCTAATTTCTATAATTGACAACACCTACTCCTCTTCCATTTTCCAAAGACCTATTGAATTAGGAATTGATATTGTGGTGCATTCAGGTACGAAATATATCAACGGACACAGTGATATTGTTTGTGGCGTATTGTGCTCCAGTTCCGCAATCATTCAACAGATTTTTCATAGTGAGTTTATGACTTTAGGAGGTATCATTTCTCCGCATGATGCAGCGCAGGTAATCAAAGGACTACGAACCTTGCCCCTGCGCATGAAACAGACGAATGCGAGTGCGCACAAGGTTTGCGCATTTCTGGAGAACCACCCAGCGATTGAAGAAATCTATTATCCACATCATCCTTCGTTTCCTCAATATGAGCTAGCCAAGCAACAAATGTCTGGTTGCGGAGGTCTATTCTCTGTCCTTTTCAAAACCTCGGATCACCAAAAAATGAAGGCCTTTTTTAGTAAGCTTAAACGATTTGCTTTAGCCGTTTCCTGGGGTGGGCATGAGTCCTTAGTTTTGCCAGCTATCGCATTGTATGATATTCCTGGTAGAGAAAATCCTGATTTACCAGTTGGTTTTGTTCGATTTTATATTGGTTTGGAGGAGCCAGAAGGCTTGATAAAGGATTTGGAAGGGGCGATGGAAGGGATAGCATAAAGACAAAATATCAGAAACCTGATTTATAACTTTTTCTTACTTCGAACTTTTTTAAATCGGCTAGTATTATAGCTATATTTAGGTCTAAACTTAGCTAAATGAAAAACTATCTAATCCTTATCCTGATTCTAGTCGGAATCCCTAATTTATTATTTTCTCAGCTTGAATTTAAACACACCAATGGTCCAAAAGGTGCTGGCTCTGGCTACATATTCTCAAATGATGATTATATATTCAACAAAGGAGCGCACCTATACTACAGGAGCTCAGATGGTGTAACATGGGAGAAATTTGAAAAAAAGCTAGGCTCAATAACTATAAATGGAAGTAATATAGTTAGCGACTACAGACAAGATGGAAAAAATATTGTTGACATAAGCAGAGACAATGGCTCTACATGGTCAACAAAAGAAGTAGACTTTTACGAAAGTATAACAGAGATAGCTATTTCTTCTACTACTATCTTTGTTAGCAATTTACTAGAAAACACGATTTGGAAAACGATAGATGATGGGGAGACTTGGCAGCAAACCAGCACACCTGCTCAATATAAAGGAAGACTTTATTCCTCAGATGATAAGATATTTATCTTAAACGCACATGAATTTTATCAGTATGACGAGATAAATAAAGAATGGACAGAAATTCAATCCCCGATCAATTCAAGTAGTGAATTCATATTAGATATTTTGGTTGAGGAGGAAAATATAATTATCGCTACGGAAGCGAAAGTGTATACATCTAATGACTTTGGTAACTCTTGGATAACTTTTGACAGTGAAGATGCGAGTCATTCACATAAATTGGCTAAGACAAATGAGGCTATTTATCTTGTATCTAACAGCTTATATAAATCTACTGACTTTGGTCAAAATTGGAATATCATTCTTAACAATCAAACTTTTAACTTATACTTTTACCCATCTGGCATAGGGAATAAATTATACTTCAAGAAGTATATCCAAGATCTGTACTTGCTAGATGAAAATAGCGAAACTATTATTGAAGACAGTGAAGGAATTTTCTGTTCGAATGTGAATGACATCTCAGTCCAAAATGACTCTATAATCTGGACTGCGAATAGTGCTGGTGTAGCGACTTACAATTCTCAATCTAAAGAATGGAAAGAAATCACAAATCTTCCTACGCCTAATAAAATTTACAGTAATGTAGATTCAAATAATAAAGGTTGGACTGTTTGTGTAGAATCGTCGAAGCCATATTTTTACTTTTCAGAGGACTTTGGAGATTCTTGGTTAACAATACAAGCCCCGAAATTAGGTAACGGCCTCCATGCACAAGTACAAAACGTAGAAATTATTGATGATGCTCTATATTTATGGATTGACAACATAAAAAATAGTCTCCATATTTCAAATGATTTAGGAAAAACTTGGAATTTTGTTCCAATAGAAATTGACGATAAATGCCAAAGTATAATTAAATTTAAAGATAAATTTTGGCAATTTAGTTATACACATGTGTACAGTTCGGATGACTTTACCGATGCTATTGAAATGAATAAAACTGATTTTCGTATTCGCGGTTTGTACAGCACGGCAGATGCATTATTTATTAATTCTTCCGATTCCTCAGGTAGATATCTCTACTACTCAACTGACGGAATAGATTGGAAGAAAAGTTCTTGGCAATTAGCGGATGGTACTTTAACAGAAGATTACAAACAACTATTTTTTTCACTAGAATTATTTCAAATAGGAAGTAAACATTATGCTTTCGTTTCAGGGGAAGGTCTACATCAATCCCTCGATAGCGGTAGGACATGGTCTAAAATTTATAGTAATATTTCCGCTCGAAGTATCTTAGTGAATGATGATAAACTATATATAGGTAATAGTGGATTATTCGTTATCGATAGTGATGATTTATTCACTAGCCAAATAGAAGAATTCTCCCTTCAATTGTACTTTGAAGATAGGATTGGAAATAAGGATTCTATCACCATCGGATACGATAATCAAGCATCCATAGGAATAGATCCAGCGTTTGATGAATTTGATTTACTCGGTTTGCCTTATGATTCAAATTTTGAAGTAAGAGCTAGTGAATATGATTATAGTCAAATTGAATGTATAAGTGAAGAGGGTTTAAGATTATCAGAAAGTAAAAAAATGATCCGAGAAAAAGGCTTTTGGGGCGAGAATAACGCAACAATGGCCGTAATAAAATGCGAAAATATGCCTATAACGGTAAGTTGGGACGCTAACCTTGTAGGCGACTCTACAAATATTCTTAGATTATTCAATTGGAGACCAGGCGGATGGGGAGATGCATCATGTTCTGAGCATGCTACTATAATAAACATGAAAGACTTTTCTCAAGTTACTTTCGAAGATACTGATCATAGAATAACTTCAGGACAAGATAGTTTATACACTTTATTTTTTGCGCACAGTCCGTTCATAGTTGGTACAAAAGAGACAATTAGTGAGCAAAATATAGCAAAATTATATCCAAATCCTGTTAGTAGTACATTAACAATTAGAGCGGCAGATTTTGTACTAGATTTATTCCAAAAGGAATCTACAATTACCTTTTACAATACGCAAGGTAAAGAAGTAAAGAGCAAAATGATAGCTCCACAAATCCAGATAGATGACTTAAATGACGGCCTTTACTTTTATAAGATCACCTTACCAGATCATAAAACTCAAAAAGGGAAAGTCATGATTCTTAAATAGATACATAAGACATCAAAAAGCCCAAAACTGCTCCACCCAATATAATCCAGAGCGTATTTAATTTCTTGAAATAGAAGTAGACAAATATACTTAGTCCACAAATAACTGCTGTGCGCCAATCGATAATAATACTTTCTGCCATCTTGAAAGTCACAACTACCATAACGGCAACTGCGGCAACATTGACTGCTTCTAAGAAGTATCGAAGCCAGATATTATTCTTCATCTTCTGGATAAACTTATTGAGAAGCAAGACATAGAAAAACGAAGGCAGAAAAATACCTAGCGTCGCTAAAGCAGCACCCGTGATACCACCCAACTTATACCCCACAAAAGTAGCCGTTGAAAGCACTGGTCCAGGAGTGACTTGACCAATAGCGATAGCCTCTACTAAATCATCGTGGGTCAACCAAGCTAGATTTTCAATTAGTTCTCCATCCAAATATGCGAATAAAACATAGCCTGAGCCAAAAAGTACAAGACCTACTTTCAAAAAAACTAGAAATAGTTTGAGGTGAGAATAATTGATTAGTGTCGTTGCGAAAAGTGGCAGAAGAACGAAGCTATTGAGCTGACCTCTAGACTTTAAGCTGACTTGGACTATCATGGAGAATAAGCCAGCTACTAAAATCACAAGTATTTCGTTGATTCCCATAAAGCCTGCAGCCAGCGCCACTGCACCAAGAATAGCCAAATAAGTATTCTTCACTGCTTTCCTGCCAAGCTTGAATATAGCTGCTAAGATAAAAGATATCACTGCAGCCTTGATTCCATTTACAATCGGCACTACCCATGCAATCTCGCTGTATCGTTCAAAAAATATAGCTACTAAACAGGTTAATAATACGGCAGGAAATATGAAACTCATTCCCGCTACAAAAAGTCCTTTCCAGCCTGCATGATGATAACCGCAGTGCATAGTCATCTCTGTAGAGTTGGGGCCTGGTATCAGGTTCGTAATACCCAAGTAATCTAGGAACTCCTGTTCTGTGAGCCACTTTTTGTTCTGCACGAGATCTTCCTCCATCATCGCTACATGGGCGGCTGGGCCACCGAAGGCTACGAATCCGAGTCGAAAAAAATAGAGGAAAACTTCTTTTAGTTTAGAAGGCATATCAGCTTGCTTTACTTTTATTTGGAGCAATAAAAGTAATTCAGGAATAGATCAATGCAAAATTAAATTGACTATATATAATGAAAGGGATTCCGACTATCCTTTGATCTCTCCTATGATCACCCCAAAATTTCCATCTTCTTGAATCCAATTATTACTGGGCAAGTATGTCCTTGAAACAAAGCCATCTAGGTATAGTGCGTTCTTACAATCATTCAAAATAAAGTAGCTGGCTAAGTCGTAAAAATTGATCTTTTCTTTAGACATTACAAACAGTAAATTTCCATTGGGTAAGAGTCCGACCGCATTTCTAATATGTAAATTATTTGATCCTTTTTTAAAAGCAGGGTGCATTTTACCATTTGTTACTAGCATTGGGCCAGATTGAGTGGCGTATTTTAGAGTATTGATATTCTTCAGGCTACTCGTAGCTACAATTCCTGCTTTATTGTCATCGCTAATGTAGAATATTCCATTTGGCTGAAGATAGAAGTTACCATAACCTTCTTGTTGAGTAGACATCTCTTGGATAACTTTACCATTTTCTATGTAAAGGCCTTGCGGGCTTGAGTCTTTCTTATACATACCGCCATTCATAGCAAATGTTAGTATTTTTCCTCTACCTTTTAAATGGTTCTTTAAAGTTTTATGGTTATGAAAGTTGTTTCCATTTTCGTCTTGGTAGTAGAATTTTAATATTGTCTTTTTGAGGTCTACTTTATGAGTGAGTAAACTACCTTTTAGATTAGCTGCATTACTAATACTAGGAACTTTATTACTAGCTTGTCTGCAAGCGAATGAAAAGAAAGCTACTAATAATAAAATTCTCATTTTGTTTATTTTCTATAATACATAGATTGTACATAAAAAAACGTAAATCTAGTATGTTGAAGCACCAAAATAACCCCTACTCCGACTCAAAAATAGGCACAACGACCTCCAACATGGCTTCTACCCAGAGACTATATTGAAATCCGCTGGGGTGCAAATCATCAGGAGCTAAGGCGCCGTCTGAATCTCCAAGCTCTCGAGAAATGGTCGTAATATCTATGAACGGAATGCCTATTGCATCGCATTGCCCTTTCATGAAAGCATTGTAATTGTCTAGCGCTTCAGCGATGTCGTCTGCATTACTAGCTCCAAAGGGGGTGACTCCATAGTCAGGTATTGATACTACGAAGACGTTATCTATACCACCAGCTATGTTGATGGATATAGCTAAAAGAGAATCAAATTCTGCTTGAAACTTGAAGTAGGACTGATTTTGAAATTGATTGTTGACCCCTATGAGCAGAGATACTACATCATAATCACCAGGAGACTCTGCAACAATAGCACTCAGCAGATTGCTGGTCGTCCAACCTGTTCTAGCGATCACTTTTGTGGAATCTACATTAAGATTTAAGCCTTGTAAAGTGTCTTGAAGTTGGAATGGGAAACTTTCACTTTGAGGAACACTTTGCCCTATGGTGTAGGAATCGCCAAGTGCTAGATAGGATATACTTCTGTTCTGCATGGTGTCCATGTCCATGCCGGTAGTGTCTATCATCATCGTGTCGACAAGCATACTGTCCATCATCATCGTATCGATAACCATATCCATGGAATCCATTTCCATATTATCCATGTTGTCTATAAGCATGATACTATCATCATCCTTATCGCAGGCAATGATTGAGATAGCAATGAGTAATACGAAGAAAATCTTATGTGACATATTGTATAATAATTGGATGAGATGAATAAGTATCGTGACTACAATAAATATACGTTGTACAGATTGATCTTGGCTCATAGAACTATAGAAATTTAGAAAATAGTCCAATATTCTATAATATTGTGATTAAATCTAGGTACTGTACGAATAGGCGGGTAATTCTGTAGATTGGATGGTTAACTGCAAGCTTGCACTTTTTTTTTGCGCGAGCGATAGGAGTGGTATGAGGTGGGGTGTACGTGGAATGAAGCCCCATGGTCGAGGGCTGCGACGAAGGGAGCAGACCTGGAACATGGCTGGCTGAATGCACGTACAAGCTACTGAATATAAACGGATAGCGCGGTGTGGGTTGGCAGAGAAGCAAAGCACGCGCCCAAACAATAAAAATAAAGAAAAGTAAGCAAATATGAAAAAGATTTTGACGCTAGGATTGGGGAAAGTGGGGACTTTGGTGGCTACCTTACTGAGTAAGCAATTTAAGGTAACAGGGGTGGATAAAAATAAACCGCACTATGATTATAAGCAGCCCTTCAAGGTCGTGGCGGCGGATGTGACGGATAAGAAAGCGATAGAGGCTTTGCTGAAAAAGCATGATGCAGTGGTGTCTGCACTCCCCTACTTTCTGAATAAACCGATTGCGAAATTGGCGCATGATTTGGGGAAACATTATTTTGATTTAACGGAGGATGTGCCGACTACAGACTACATCCAAAAGTTGAGCAAAACAGCTAAGTCGGTGATGGCGCCGCAGTGTGGCTTAGCACCAGGGATCATCGGGATTATTGGTGCGGATCTGACTAAGGATTTTACCAGCTTGCGCTCTATCGAGATGCGTGTAGGTGCGCTGCCAGTATATCCGAATGGAAAGATGGGTTATGCGTTTACTTGGTCGCCTGCAGGTGTGGTAAATGAGTATATAAATGATTCGGAGGCAATCCATAATGGTAAGCGAAAAATGGTGCCATCGCTGGAAGATAAGGAGGTGATATTTATAGACGGAAAAGAGTATGAGGCGTTTTATACTTCGGGTGGATTAGGGACAATGTGTAAGACTTTTGAGAAAAAAGTAGACACGCTAAACTATAAGACGATACGCTATCCTGGTCATTGTGATTTAATGAAATTTTTGATTCACGAGTTGGATATGAAAAAGGATAAGCAGCAGTTAGAAGATATACTTAAGAACGCAAAACCTCCTGTAGCAGAAGATGTGGTCATCGTATATGCTGCCGTGGAAGGTCAAAAAGGGGAGCGACTTTTTAGAAATGAGTATTGTAAATCATTCTATAATAAAACAATTCAGGGTCACTCATGGAGGGCGATTTCATGGACGACTGCGGCGAGTATTGTGGCAGTAATAGAGATGGTGGCCAAAGGGGACTTGCCGAAAAAGGGATTTATTAAACAGGAGGAAATTCCGTTTGATAAGTTCTTGAAGACTAAATGCGGAAGTTACTTTAAGTAGTGATCAAACATTATAATAATTTGTTATTTTTACGGTAAACCAATTTGATGAAGGGGCTTATAATTTCTATAGTATTAACTTTTGCATTGTTGTTCGGCTTTTATTTTGCTGTCAGTCAAGGACACTTAAATTTTCCATTCAACAAAGAAAGTTTGATGGATTTGGGCATGGAGAAGGATCGCGTTAAGGTGGTCTTTAAAAAAAAGGCGGTTGATTTTGATGAGCTCGGATTTTTTGAGACCATTCACTATTATGTGGTTGGTGGAATTAGTGGTTTGGCTACTATGCTTGGGACTACTTATAAGCTAATCTTTGTGTTATTATATTTATTATTCCTCCCGCTCCTATGGCTTGTCAGCTTGGATCGAAAGACGGATTTTCATTGGTTTAAAATTGGATATTTAGCTGTATTTATAGCTATCTATTTGATTGTAAAGAAGTCTCCTTCCGCATTTGCAGAAACGATCTTTGACAAGTGCGAGGCGTTTATGCATGGCGTTGCTAGCATTGGTATTCCGTACTTTTTTGTTAGTGTATTTTTCTGCCTTGTTTTTCCTATTGCCATGTTTTCTGTGGTGAATATGATCCTTAACAAAAAGCAAGAAGAGGAGGTTCGGACTTATAGTTAAATTTTATTTCGATGTGGTGCTTGGCCATGTCTCCTATGTCCTTACTATGCCTCCTATGTGTTTCCACACGTTAATGATGCCTGCGCTCGCTTAGGCTCCTATATTGTAAACCAGGAGTCTAATTCTTGATTTATAAATAGCATTAATACCCTTTCAAGAATACGAATAATACTCGATTATTTGCCCCTCAACAGCTATAATTTCCCCTATTTATTGATTATTTGTAAAACTACTGCGCTAAAACTAGACTTCTAGAAACCTGACTTAAGGAGTTCTTATACATAAATTTCGGCATACTTCGTCTTAACTTTATATCGAATCAAACAGTAATAATTATGAAGATGCTCGAACTAATAATCGCGTTAATAGGATTTTGTATAAGTCTAAATGTAAATGCACAAAATACTTCGCTAGCGGGTAAAGTCTTAGATGAATCAACTGGCGAACCCGTAATGTTTTCTAGTGTAACACTCTATCAAAATAACACTCTAATAAAAGGTGTCGAGACAGACTTAGATGGCAATTTCTTATTCGAAAATATTGACGGAGGCACCTATAGCATCGAAGCCAATTTCATGGGATATCAACCTAAAAGAATTACAGATGTAATTGTGTATCAGGGATTAAGTAACATCCTTAATATTGAAATTTCTGAAGGCGTAAATTTAGATGAGATATGTGTAATTGGATATCGAGAACCCCTCATAATACAAGATAATTGCTCACAAGGATCTACGGTAACTTCTGAAGAAATAAGAAATCTACCGATTAGAAGTATCAATGGTTTGGCAGCTACTTCAGCTGGTCTGGGGTCCTCAGATGATAGAAAAACAAAAAGAAAAGCGCGCAAACTGAAAAGAAAAAATAGCCACACAGAAGTTCCAAACCCTTCCCGTGAAGACTATAGCTATATCCAAGAAAATGAATACCATGCAGCAAAAAATACACCCCTCTCGACTTTTTCGATAGACGTAGATAGAGCTTCCTACAGCAATATTAGACGGTTTATCAATCAGAATACCATGCCCCCGAAAGATGCAGTTCGGATAGAAGAAATGATTAATTACTTTGAATATGAATATCCTCAACCAGAGGGTAAAGAGCCATTTAGTGTAACTACGGAGTACGCAGATTGTCCATGGAATAAGAAAACTAAAATACTCCACATTGGGGTGCAAGGAAAAACAATCGATGCAGAAGAAATGCCTGACGCCAATCTTGTTTTTCTTGTAGATGTGTCTGGCTCGATGTCCAGCCCTGATAAGCTGGAGTTGGTAAAATCATCATTGTTACTGCTGATAGAAAAACTAAAGCCGACGGATAGAATTGCTTTGGTAACCTATGCAGGTGCAACACAACTCGTTTTGCCACCAACGGAACTAGACAAAAAACCAGCGATAATAGCGGCTATAAAATCACTAGGATCTGGTGGTAGCACCGCAGGTGCCTCAGGTATAAAACTGGCTTATGAAACAGCACGAAAATATTATATACCAAAAGGAAATAATCGCATCATTCTTGCAACGGATGGCGACTTTAATGTTGGAGTAAGCAGCAATGCGGAATTGAAAAAAATTATAGAAAAGGAACGAGAGCACGGTATATTTCTTTCGGTATTAGGATTTGGAACCGGGAATTATCAAGACAGTAAAATGCAAATGTTAGCGGATGATGGCAATGGAAATCATGCCTATATTGACAATATCAAGGAAGCAGAAAAAGTATTGGTAAAAGAGATGGCTGGAACATTGTTGACGATTGCTAAAGATGTGAAAATCCAAATTGAATTTAATCCTGCGGTGGTAGGTTCTTATCGGTTGATAGGTTATGAAAATAGAATACTTGCGAAAGAAGATTTTAATAATGACAAAAAAGATGCTGGCGAACTGGGTGCTGGTCACACGGTAACGGCCATCTATGAAATAATCCCGATGACTGGAAAGCGCAAAATGGATAAAGGCGTTGATGCCTTAAAATATCAAGCATACGGTTCTCCGGTAGAGGCCTATTCGGGAGAACTGGCTACAGTAAAATTGAGATACAAAAAGCCCCAAGGTAAGCGCTCTAGTCTACTAGAAGTGCCTGTACTGGATATATTAACCAATACTGCATTGACCTCTAATAATATGAGATGGGCTATGGCTATGGCGCAGTTTGGCCTAACGGTACGCAGATCTAAGCATCTAAAAGACTATGACTACAATGTAGTACTCACTTTAGCGTCATCAGGATTAGGGTCTGACGACAATGGGTATCGAGCGGAGGCGATTCAGTTGATTCAACGTGTAATGGAGTTAGATGACCCGAGTCATTCGAGACGAAGGTAGAGGTTCTAAAAAGAAAGAATTGGGTTAGTAAAGGAGCTGGCAGTAGTTTGAAATCTGCTGCTGGCTTTTTTTATTCTGCCAGTAAATCAGTCAGTTCTGATAGGCCTTTAAATTTTGCGTGGTCGAAAGCGGTATTCCCTCTTTTATCTTTGATGGACTTGTCCGCTCCTTTGGAGAGTAGTAGTTCTGCTATTTCTTTTTGCCCAAAGGTCGCGGCATAGATCAGTGCAGTTGCGTTATTGTAGTTTACCACGTTGAGGTCTGCACCGTTATTTATGAGGTGCAGTGCTATTTCTTTATGTCCTTTAAAACATACACCCATGAGTGCGGTATTGCCTGCACTATCTTGGGCGTTGATATCGGCGCCTTGTTCCAATAGATATTTTGCTATATCAAGCTGTTCACAGTAGGTGGACATGATCAGTGGCGTAAATCCTTTGCTGTCTTTTTGATTTACTAGTTTAGGATCGGCGTCTACCCATTCCATCACATCCAGTATTTCTCCTAAGCGTATAGCATTGTTCAGATCCATGGGGTGAAAGTACGTTTTTATCTTTTAGATTTGGTTTGGGTTTGGATCATATTTTTGTCAGAATTAAGTTTGTCTGAAGTAAGCACTCTAAGCCAATGGTTCAAAAGGACGAGGCACCAAAAAATACTTAGGTGTCCTGGTTCGGATTATCATACCTTAGGTCTTTGCTAAGTGGTCAGCCAAGAGATAGCGGCCATTAATGCATCTTGTCATGGATAAAGATAAACACACTTAAATCTATAAGCAGCCTCCTCACCCTTCCACCCGAATCGTACTATACCCATGTGCATTCTTATCTAACTGAATCTGTACATCTATGCGCTCCTTAAGCGAATCAACATGAGAAATAATACCCACCGTTTTTTGCGTTTCAGATTGTATCTTATCTAACGTATTCATGGCCAGGTCTAGCATTTCAGGATCAAGTGTACTAAACCCTTCGTCAATAAATAAACTTTCTAAAACAACATTTTTGGATGCCATATCAGATAGGCTGAGTGCTAAAGCTAAAGAAACCATAAAGGACTCTCCACCAGAAAGCGTACTTACTCCTCTTTGTATATGACCTTGATAAGTATCCACGATCATGAGCTCTCCGTCGTCTTTGGGCATGTCAAGCAAGTACCGATCAAAGAGATTTTTCAACCTACGATTGGCTATTCCTAGTAAATGCTTGAGTGTAATATTTTGCGCATAATTTGAAAACTTGGTTCCTGTCTTATCCCCGATGAGCCGATTGAGCAAAGCCCAGTGATCCAGTTCTAGTTTAAGTTTATCGAGTTCCTTTTGGATTTTTCCAATAGTCTTTTGATTTTTTTCATTGGTCTTGATTTGATTTTGCCAAGCACCTGTATCTTCTAGCATTCTATTTTTAGCGGCAGATTGTTCCGTCATCAAGGCCGTGATCGTTTCTAGGCTCTCTTTTGACGTATCTTTCGCTGCTAGTTTTTCAAGTTCTAATGCGAGTGATTTGGATTGGGTCTGAAGGCTAATACTTTGCTTGTTAAAAGACTCCTTATCAGACTTAATTTTTTGTACGTCTTTATCACTTAATTGCTGCTCTCCTATCTCGTCAAAGTTAGCAAACCCTAGCTGCTGAATATTCGGCCAAATAGCGTCATACAACTGCTTACTTTTTGCAGCAGCACTCGCAGCATCTTGTTCAGATTTTGCGAGCAAACCTTTATCTTTTTGCAGTAAAGAAACTACCCCACTAAATTCATCTTGCAAGGCATCCGTCTGATCATTGATTATTTTTCCCGTGAATAACTGCTGTCTTTGCTTGTTCATACTAGCGTAGTTTTTACCTACCTCCACTAACTCTAGCACCTCTTTTTCAATGCTTTGCAGCCATTGATACTCTACTATGCTAGAACGACCTTCTTTCAAGGATGCAATCTTTTGGCTAAGCGTATCCACTTGTTTGAATATATCTTTAGCGCTAGTAATCGGCGTATCATTAGTCTTGAACCATTGCTCTAATTTGTCAATCTTGACTTTATTATCCTTCAGCTGCACAGAAATATTCTTCTCATCAGCAGTAGCAGTGGCATGTTGTTTAGCGAGCTTTTTCTCTTCTATCTCGAGCCCTGCTATTGCCTTTTCTGTTTTTTTAATCTCCAGCTCAAAACCCTTCGGCTCGCTCTCTTGATGCGCTGCAAGGGGATGGTGAACAGCCCCGCATAGTGGACAAGCCACCCCTTCGACCAAGTCTTCACGTAAAGCGTTTAAGTCAAAGAGCTCCTTACTTTTATCCTTCGCAAGCCTAATTTGCTTGAGATTATCTTTAAATTCAACGAGCTGCGTTTGCGCATTTTTCCAAGCGGGTTTGATGTCAGCTATCGTTTTCTCATTCTTTTTTGCCTGCTCTTCTAGGCTCTTCTTCGATTCCACAATTGACTCGTACTGTTCCGTTTGCTGCAATACTTCTTTGGCTACATCTAGCGCCTTTTGATCCGACTCTATGGCTTTCAAAAGTGTATCCCCTTTCTGATTCGGATCTAGATCTAACACAGCTAGTTTACTTTGCAGACCTGACTTATGACTATTGATAACATCTATGAACTCTGCCGATTTACTTTTAGCACATATTTTTTTTGCAGAATCAAAATTTTGATCGGCCGCTTTTTCCTTTATTGCTCTGGCTATCTTGACTCCCTGCGCAGCTAAGGTCTTCAGCTCATTATCCATCATCAGCACCTTCGTCTCAAACGCCTTCATCTTAGCACTGAAGTTCTTTTCCGTCACCTCAGACTGCACTAAGGCGCTCATCTTCGCTATTACCGCTGCCTGTTTCTTTTCGTTGACCGCTATTCTTTCCTTTAAGGATTGACTTTGTTTTGCTGCAGATTTCGCATTTATATTCGAATCTTGGCAAAGCGCAATATTGGCTCTATAGGGGTTTAACTTCTCGTGAATATCTAAATTTTTTAGATTTTGCACAAGCGAAATTTCGAGCTGCTTTAGCCTAGAATTCTGTTGCTCTATTTCTTTTCGTTGATGGGTATTTTCTACGATAAGTTCCTTGACTTTTTTGTTCTCCGCTATCTTTGTCAGCGACTCGTCTATTTTGGTGATTGACTTTTTCGCCTCTTCTATTTGAGTATTTATTTCTTTAATTTCCTCCACTGTTAGCAGCTCTATAAGTTCTGACTTACTTGCCTTGCCTTCTATATCCTTTTCCATTTCCTTAAACCGCTCATACACCGCAGCACCAATCTGCCTATAGATACCCGTACCTGTGATCTTTTCGAGCAGCTTTCCCCGATCATTTTTATCCGCTTTCAAGAACTTAGCAAACTCTCCTTGAGACAATATAATTGACTTCACAAATTGATCGTAGCTAAGACCTATGAGCCTTTCATTCTCGCCAGGAACCTGCGACTTCTTCAAGTCCAATGCCTTGCCGTCTTTCTTGTCCACTAAGTCCATATGGGGCGAGACCAACTTACCATTTCTATTCCGACGTATACTCCAAGTGCTTATATACGAACCCGTCCGCGTTGTATACTCAATAGTAGCGTATGCATCATCAGTATTTCTAGTCAGTATACTCCCAGTGGCTTCCACTACCGTATCCGAAATACTTTTGGCCGAGATGCGCGGAACCTGATTGTACAACGCCAGCGTTATCACATCCAGCAGGGTAGATTTCCCTGATCCTGTGGGGCCAATTATTGCAAATATCCCCGCATTTTTTAAGGGATCTACACTAAAGTCTACCGCATGCTCCCCCTGCAAGCTATTTATATTCTTAAAGCTAATTTTATCTATCCGCATGGCTTAGTCGTTTTGTTGTATGTCTACTAGCACCTCTCTAAAGAGTTCTTTCAATTTAGTTTTTTGAGCTTCTTCTAAAGTCTCCTCTCCTATTAATTTTGTTCCAAATATATCCTCTGGTTTCATCTCTTCAATCTGCACATCTGAACCAAAATAATCATTCACTTTTTTAGAATTTTCCTCAAAATCAAAAGCGTGTTTCAAGATCACAAATTCGTCTTGATCCTGATATGACATAATCAGCGCCTCTACATCCATGATCAAGCTGTGACTGAAAGTCGGTGCCTTGAATAGTAGCTCTATAAAATCAGGAAGTGCATGTTCACTTTTATAGTTCTCCAACTTTTTTGAAACCTCTTCATAGCTCCCTACTAGGCGTACCAGCTTGCGTCGTTTCGGAACTGGAACAGTTTTAATTTTAGTTACTTCAGCATCCTTTGTCTCTATTAGCAGCACACATTTCTCATCCGCCTTTTCTGAAAAACTCAATGCGATTGGCGAACCCGAATAGCGAAAACATTCATTCTTTGCCACGATCTGCGGGCGATGGATATGCCCCAGTGCCACATAGTCAAACACGTCTGTAAATATATCCGCTGAGATGGCGGATTGATTGCCTATATCTCGTTCACTCTCACTTACCGAAGCGCCCTTCGCATACAGATGCCCCATCGCTAGCACTGGTACCTTACCCTTGTATTTTGCGCAGTGGTCAGACAGTATTTGATAATGCAACTTCATCCCTTCACGGATCGCCTCCCTCCTGTCCGTCTGTTTATTTTGATCTATTCTACGCAGGTCTTTATCCCGCAAAAAAGGTACTGCTGCCACGACTGCTGCCAGCGCTCCATCTTTATCTTTTATCTCGATCACTTCATCTATGATCGGATCCGTAGCACCCCCAATAACCGTGATGCCCATATACGAGAGCAATTCTGCAGGCGCATTTAAGACGCCGATAGAATCATGATTTCCACCCGTAAAAATGGACTGTGTCCCTAACTGATGTAACTCACTTAAAAAATGAAAGTAATTCTCTCTATCCTTTGATGACGGGTTGGCTATATCGAACACATCCCCCGACACCAACAACAGATCCACCTCTTCTTCTTTGATGTACGAGAGCAGCCAATTTAGAAAGCTCAACATTTCTGTAGCTAGACTTTGCTTATGCAGCATTTTCCCCAAATGCCAGTCCGCAGTATGTAGTATTTTCATAGCCGCAAGATACAGAAATCAATTTCAATGATTTATTGTAGGATGATTAATTAGTAGTAAATAATACTCTACGAATAATGATCTGTATTCGATTTTCGACTGACAGTTTGTAATTTATATTGGAAGATGGGCGTGTCTTCGACCGAGTCATCCGCTATATGAAGCACCCTGCATTCCTCATGGGATATAGTCGCGCTTTGTCTCTAAGGAGCCTGCACCACTCCTTATCCCATTGAGTTTGCATGGCACTTCATGCCGCTACTACCTCTCACGCGGGGAGAGAATGCTTTTTAAGATTTTGATTAGCTCAAAGTTTAAAGTCAATAATAGTTGAGATTACAACCTTCATTCAAAAGAGTATCTGAAAGCGTATTTTAAAGAGTACGTAAAATTTATGAATACCCTAGGCAATGGAGCTTAGACTTTAGTACACTTTTGACATACAGAAAAGCTATTAAGCCTGCGCTCTTAAACCCTGTTTACGCACCAAATTATTAGCTATTTTTTGAAATAAATCTGCTGGCTTGAACGGCTTGGATAAGTAATCATTCATCCCACACTCATTAGCTATTTCTAATTTATCAGAGTATGCATCAGCGCTAAGTGCTATAATCGGTATTTGATTGATACGAGGATCTTCAAGTGCTCTAATCTTTTTTGTGGCTTCTATACCGTCCATGATAGGCATATGAATATCCATCAAGACTAAGTCATAGCTGCATTTCTGTACCATCTCTAAAGCTTCTTGGCCATTCTCTGCGAGCGAGGCTTCAACCTTGAACTTCTTCAGCACTTTTAGCGCTACAAGTTGGTTGAGTTTATTATCTTCTACCAATAAAATTTTACGTCCTTCTATTCCACTTTGAAAAATCTTAGTACTCGTTGAGTTTATTGCTGACTTTTGAATGAGATCGCTTTTTTCAAAGGCTAAGGTAAAACTAAATACAGTTCCCTCTCCCTCCTTACTTACCACATTGATCTCACCTCCTTTTAACTCTACCAATCGCTTTGTAATAGCTAGTCCAAGACCCGTTCCCTGATGAATTCGATTAATATTATTATTTACTTGAGAAAAGCTTTCAAAGATACGATCTAATTTATTTGAAGGAATCCCTATTCCTGTATCTTTCACTCGAAACATTAACTTCACCTCAGTACTAGACTCTTCTACGAGTTGGCTCTTTAATACGATCTGACCTTTAGGGGTAAATTTTATAGCATTCCCCAGAAGATTTATAAGTATCTGACATATGCGTTTGGAATCCCCTATGACGAGATGCTGCAAATTGGAAAGCTCCTGATCCTGAATCACTTTTACGTCGTTATTTTTATTGCCATGTCTCAAGGAATTAATCATTTTGTCCAGTAACAATTTGATATCAAAAGGTTTCTTTTCCAATTCTAATTTACCTGCTTCTATTTTTGAAAAATCAAGAACTTCATTTATGATATTCAGTAATCCTTCTCCACTAAATTTTAGGTTATTTAGATGTTCTCTTTGCTTTGCATCTGGATTTTCATCTAGCATGATATCGGTCAATCCAATCACTGCATTCATAGGTGTTCGCAATTCATGACTCATGGTCGACAAGAAATTTTCTTTTGCCTTTGAGGCTGCTATAGCTTGATCTTTAGACCTACTAATTTCTGCATTTTTTTCTATTAGAATTGCGTTTACATCAGATTTGCGACTGTAGAGAACGAAAAAAACAATGAGCAGCATAAACAAGAGAACACTGCATACGACTAGCGCATAAATCTTATTCTTTTGTAATTTTTCCCTAATCTCAAACTCATCCTTTTTAAATTGCTCTTCAATACTACTAATTTTTGATTCGATTTGGTTATCTGCTATGCTTAATTGCATATTGCTCCTAAGATCGACTTCATTTTTGAACAAAATATGAGCCTCTAAGGATTCCTCAAATCTCCCATTAGCTGCGAGTGCTTTTGACAAATTCTCATAAACTTCTATTTTTGCTCCTGTATAAACTCCTTTATTTATTAACCCTTGCGCTACCTCTAAGTGCTCTAACGCCGTCATTGGATTATCTGTTAGCAAGTGGTAACGACCCATTGCGGCTGAAGCTTGAATGAGATTGTATGGTGCATCTCCCAGTTCTTCAATTTCCTCAAATGCCTGTTCGATATTAATTTGACTAAGCTCAAATTTATTACTGTCTAAATATACGCTTCCGAGCAAAATTCTAGCAAAATTTGTATAGATGTTAAGCGGCATATCAGAATCGATAATTTCAATTAGTGCCTTTTCTGCATTTTTGTAATCTTTTTGCTCGTATAGAATTTCTGCTTTTACTAAAAGTACATAAGTTAGAAAGAGCGGATTATGAGCAGCTTTATTTTTTGAATTCAGTTCTGTATCTATTGCCAATTGAATATATCCAAGAGCCTCATCCGCCCGCTTCAATCCACTTAGTAGATTAGCTATATTCGAATAAATATAAGCTTTATCGTACTGAAAATGAGGACTATCTCCTTTTAATAAATCTAGGGCCATGAGATATTGTTGAAAGGCTAGATTCTTCTGATATGATCTATTATAAGTAACAGCTTTATTGTTATACAGCATGAGTAAAAGAGATCTATCTTCATCGTTTAGCGTTTCAAGATTTTGGTCTTCCATCATATCTATAGCCTTATTGACATAGTAAATAGAAGAATCCGACTGATGATATATGAAGTCCAATATAAAACCCTTAGTTTTATAATACTTTATCATCGATCTTTTCTTATTTGTCTTTTGAACAGTCTCTTCAAGCAAGGAAAAGTACTTATTGACGGCATCCATATCATTGATCCCAAAATTAAAGATTATCTTGGAAAGCAAACTTACTCTTTCGTCAACATCAGTAATCGTTCCAAGCTTGGATATCATTGCATCTATACGAGCACCAGGTTCGACACTTTCAGAGTTAAATGCGGACAGCTCGAGGCAGTGTAAAAGACTGACAATAAATATGAGGGCTAAATATCTCATAACTGTTTTTTTTTGGGATCACCCTATGTATATAATCCTTAACAATTTATTTACGATGGGATATCAATAGTTATATCCTATTTGACATTTGAAAAGGCATAGGTTAGTAGACTTTAACCAAAAATTATTCCAAATTTAAATTTCACAAAAAATTTTAGACTTCAATCTAAGCCAAACTTTTTCACTTAAAATCTAAGTGAAATAGATTTTTTAATTAATAAAAATTAAAAAATTAATATAACAGGTTTCCTACGTTAGGCCAGTCATTTTTTTAAATGAGTAAAAGCACTTTCTGAATAAATCAATTGCTCAAGACAAAATTTTTTTTCCATTTCCCGCGTGAGAGGTAGCAGCGGCATGGCGTGCACTGCAGCTATCATGAGATAAAAAGTCTCGATGGCTCTCCTTCAGAGACAAGAGGCGACTATATCGAATATAGCTGCAGGGTGCGCTATACAGCGGATGACTCGGTCTGATAAGACACGCCCAAATAATTATGAATTATGAATGGAAAATTATGAATTCAAAAAATTGGTCATTGATCATTGACAATTTTTTCTTGCATCAGCGGTAATAAAGAATCTATCTCGCAAGTCTCAATCTTAGCAGTAAATGCAGTCCCATCTTCAACACAAAATCCTCCATCCAAAGTGATGGATTCGCCAGCTTGATAAGTGATCTCCTGACCAAGATTGGCTGGAAGTACGGCGTCCGAAATAATCGTGCTGTCTACCGTATAAAATGTCTCGCTGCCAATATCAGAAATAGTAAGATGATCAACACATGGATTAGGTGCGAGTCGAATAATGGTCGGAGCACTATTAATCGACAAGTATAAAGTATCGTTTGAATAATTTGGAGTAGCGAAAGGTGTCCCTCCTTTTTGTTCGCCCGTAATTCTTGTAGCATGAAGTGGCACATAATCTGGACTCCACCAAGTAGCATCTACATCGGCAGTATCGTCACCATCATTAGGTCGCCATGCCACTAAGTGAGTAGGCGTGCCGAGGCTATCTCCGTAGATATAAATATATGCATCGTCGTCCTCCTGTATAACATCTAAAAAATAGGCATGCTCCAAACTGTCCACCAAGGTGTGCAATGCAGTGTAGGCATTTTTCTTTTTGAACCCGTTATCAGTAGACTCTAAAAGCCCAGACCGATTGAACGTAGTAGAGGTGTCAACGCTGTTCGCAAACCAAAATACAGTCGCTTCATCAACGCCCATACGCTGTAGCAAGAGAGCACCTCGCGCTGTATATACTGCACCAGCCCGCTCAGATACACACTCAGAGTGAATACAAGGTTCGTTAGCAGAATCTATATCATAGCCCCACTCCGAAATGATGAGTTTCTTGCCTGGCATATTCTGATCACGCCATTTAATCATATTATTGATAGACCTAAATTCTGAGGTACGACTCTCTGGCGGTGTCGAAATACGCTGCCCCGCTGCATCTATATCCCAGCAATAAGCATGAATATTGACACCATCTAAGTAAGCAGTATCTGCCGGTGTGACCCGCGTACCGATATAGTGCTTAAGTCCAATAATAGATGTTTCAGATACGGCATCGTGTGCCTGCAAAGCACACGGAAATACTTCTATGTGTGGATCAGCGGCTTTGATACCTTGAGCCATATTCGACATTATGAGTCTATATTGCGTACTGTCGTAATACCAAGGTTCATTTCCTATTTCTATTTTATCTATAATTCCATTGCCTTGAGTAGGACCAAAATATTTGGCAAATTCGTATCCATAATAGTAAGCCGAACTAAAGTTTAAACTGTCCCATCGCTCTGGGCTGAAGGCATGTGAAAACATTATACATGCATGCGGCTGCACACCAGCATTTATCCAAGCATTATATTCTCTATCCCAGTCCAGCCACTCAAAACCATAGTGAGTACCCTCTGTAGCCATGTTATCGTATACAGGAATACTGTCTGGATCGCCTACATCCCAATCCATGAAATGATAATTTCGCGCAAAGCCGCTGATAGTATCAAACAATGCAGGCCCCTCACCTACTGGAATATATTCGGTGTATATATTGTGACCCCATCCCCAAAGTGTATTCATACCCAGTATTTCACCAAGTGTTTTATTTGACACTTGAGGTATCGGGTTGCCAGCGTAGATGCCATTGGCATCAAATACTCCTACTTCCCAAACGTACACTCTACTATAATCAATAAGCGCCATACTGTGCTCTAGTTTGACGTAGCGTGCCGTAGTGTCGAAGTCTACCTGGATCGTGTATACATCCATATTTTCAGGATCTAGTTGTGCTAATTCAAACCACTGAACAGAATCTTCACTTAAAAAAATTCTCGTTTCCGCAGCACGATTAGTTCCTGCCCAGTAGCGCGTAACGATCTGCTTGACCGCTTGACTACTACCAAGATCAACCACCACAGACTCCTTTGGATAATCTACTAATCCTCCTAGCTCAAAAATATTAATAGGTTGTGTAGACCACATTTTTATCTTTACTAGGTCTGCTCTATTTAGTTCATATAACTTAAGCTGATAATCATCTACTCCCGTCTCAAACGTACTCACTAAGGTAGAATCGGTTGCAGAAGTATAAGCGTATATAGCTATGTCTGCGGTACTATACATCTTGGCCGATATTCCCAAAATGGGACGAGGACTTAAAAATTCTAGACCTATCCAAGCCCACCCATTGGACACTGGCATCACAATATTTCCAGTCTCTACAACTCCATCGGTAAGCACTGCATAGTCATTGTTATCCGTATTGGAGGTATTGATGGAAATGGTGTCTATAAACATACTATCGATCTGAATAGAATCTATATAGATCGAGTCCACCATGACAGTGTCGACAAATATGGAGTCCACCACTATCGTATCTACAAATACAGAATCAATCATAAAAGTATCTATCACTATAGAATCCACCTGCACCGTATCATTCATCATGGTTGTATCATTGTAATATACAGAATCTACCTGCACCGTATCCATCACAATAGAGTCCACCACTATCGTATCCATAAAGGTAGAATCGATCATAAAGGTATCCATGGTCACACTATCTACTACAATAGTATCGACATAAAAAGAATCGACCTGCACTGTGGCGGTATAAATAGAATCCATAAAAGTCGAGTCCTTCGGCAAGGAAGAGCAAAATAGGCTGTCTGGAGACTCAAAAAGTATATTTAAGGAAGGTTTCTTTAGATATGGAAAAGGAAACTCAAAACTAGATTCCCAAGCCGTATTGGTATTGCCGTCTAGTATAAGATGAGAAAGTGAATCGCGTGAAGACGACTCAACGGTGGCATTGCTAGACAGCGGTACCGCTAATCCAGCGTCTGGATTCCATTGCCCAGCTAGCATGCCGTGCATACAAAGCAAGCACATAACAAATATGTTATTTTTAATTCTCATAGGCAATGACGCAATGCTAGCGACATAAATTGTTGATTAACAAGGTATAGCATACACAATATCAAATATAGTACCTTAATTCTATATATGATTCGTTAGACATAAAAAAAAAATTAATTATAAGGCTTTGAGAGGTTGGCATTTCGCTCTAAATAAGTTACTTTTGCGTCGCAAAATTACGTAAAATTTTGCACAAATGTTTTTGGTCCCGTAGCTCAGCTGGATAGAGCAGCTCACTTCTAATGAGCAGGTCTCAGGTTCGAACCCTGACGGGATCACAACAATAAAGTTTGTTAATATTTTTAATGAACAGGGTGAGAAGTAGGATCCCGCAAAAATGAGTATCATTTTCTGCGGGAAACCCTGACGGGATCACAACAATAATGTTTGTTAATATTTTTAATGAACAGGGTGAGAAGTAGGATCCCGCAAAAATGAGTATCATTTTCTGCGGGAAATCCTGACGGGATCACTTAAAAAAATAAATCAGCTCATACCCTATGGTGTGGGCTTTTTTTATGCACAAGTGATGATTTATTTGGCGCCCAATTCACGCTATCCGCTTTACTCCGAATATCTCATCCTGGTTCAGCTAGTGCATAGCTCGGTCTCTAAGGAGCCCCAGCTATACACAGCTTCACACAGTATGATCTATGCTACGTGCACGCTCCTATCGTGGGTCGGGGGAGAAAATTGTGAATGGTCAATTGAAAATGATCAATTAAATATCAGTAATGGACGTTAAATTCCAACTCACAATTATACAGCTTCAGCGAATCGGTTATTGAAATTATTGTACTGTTTGAATTGAACATCCATGACTTGGAAATCAGACTAATGACTATGTCCGTCGCCATGATCATGGCCATGATCATGATCATGATCATGGTCATGGTTATGACCATGGTCATTTGCTTTTGGCGTAGCATCATTTGCTACATAATCCATTTTACATACAGGGCATGTCCCAGCTTTTTCACTTCCACTTCCTTCGCAGTGCATAGGACATATATAGGCAGAAGTGTACTCCTTTCCTTGCTTTGCATTTTCAGTATTGGCATCACCAGTAACTCCGCAAGAAGACAAACTTATGCCTACCAAGGAGAAGGTGAATACTACGATTAAAAATTTTAATAATTTCATATTATTTATTTTAGATGATTTGAATATTTGATACCACTATAGATGAATATACAAAGTAAACATTGTTCAAGAGAACATTTTTTCTTCAATTGCTTGTTGCTCATTTAATCTTGGTTCACTACTTTGATCGTTTTCTTAAAATAAACGTTGAGCAACATACCACAGATGATTAAGCTCATACCAATATATGCCCAAATTGTGTAAGATTCTCCAAATAAGATATTTGCAAAAATTAATGCATATACCAGTTCCATATATTTGAAAGGCGCAAGTACACTAGTCTCCTCCAACTGAAAAGCTCTGGTCATAAAAATTTGACCGATCAGTCCAAATATTCCAATACCTACGACAGAAAAAAGTTCAGATGCAAGAGGCATTCTCCAGTATGGGATAAAAAATAGACTTGCAACTATGCAAAATACCATAAAGTAGTTGATGATGGTAAAATAGTGTTCCTTATCTCCTAAATGCCGCAACAGTACAAAGACCACCCCAACAAATACCGCAGAATTCAAAACTAGAAATAGACTAAAATTATCTATCCTAACATCAAAGCCTTTCATAACAATCACTCCGGCAAAGGCAATGGCAAAACTAAACCATTGCATTTTGACAACTTTCTCCTTTAAGAAAAAATAAGCCAGCAGCGCACCAAATATTGGCCCCAAATATCTGATCGAAATGGCAGATCCTAATGGTATGCGTTGTATCGCCATAAAAAAAGTAGCTAGGGATATGAGTCCAACAGTAGCTCGTAAACTCAATAGTTTTGGATTGTTGCCAATAATGGAAATACGTTTATAAATCATCACTGGAAAAATGAATATAAAACTTCCCATAGCACGAAAAAATACAATCTGCATTGCGTGAAAACTGCTCAAGTCTTTTGCCACTAAGTTCATCGCTGCAAATGACAAGGTAGCAAATAAGATAAAACCGATACCTTTGGAAATCATGCACAAAATTAACCTAAAGAAATGGAAAAGAGGACATATAAATGACTCCTTTTCAAGAATTGAATCTTAATTTAGCGGCATAAAAATTACTATGTCAAAAGGTGCTAAATTTAGGAAGGTTGAAATAGAAGATAGCTGGTATGCCGTCCTTGAAGAAGAATTCGATCATCCTTACTTTCAAGAAATTAAACAATTCCTTGCCGCGCAAAAAGCGCGTGGTAGAACTATTTATCCTCCTGAAAAATTGATATTTAACGCATTCAATACGACTCCTTTTGAAAAGGTGAAAGTAGTTATCTTGGGACAGGACCCGTATCATAGAGCTGGCCAAGCAATGGGCCTATCATTTTCTGTTCCAGATGGAATCCGTGTTCCAGCCTCTTTAAAAAACATATATAAAGAGTTGGCTACTGATGTTAATTTTAATATTCCTGCTCATGGAGATTTGAGTGCTTGGGCAAAACAAGGTGTCTTTCTGCTCAATGCAATTTTGACCGTTGAAGAAGGAGAGGCTGGATCACATCAAAAAATTGGCTGGCAAAGTTTTACGGATGCCGTTATTAAAAAATTATCCTCAGAAAGAGAAGGATTGATATTTATGCTTTGGGGTAATTTTGCGAAGAAAAAAAGAGATCTTATAGATGATACACGGCACACTATTTTAGAAGCAGCACATCCCTCTCCACTGGCGCGAGATGCATATTCTGGGTCAAAGCACTTTTCTGCTGCTAATAATCAATTATTACTGCAAGGTAAAACTCCTATAGATTGGCAATTATGAAAAAGTACAATAATCTACTGGCTCTTACATTTTTCTGCGGCGCACTCGCCGTTGTATTTGGTGCATTTGGTGCTCATTGGTTGGCGGAATATCTAGCCCCAAAACAACTGGGTTCATTTAAGACAGGAGTGCTATATCACTTTGTACATGTACTAGCAGCTGTATCAGTGCTCATACTATCTGAAAACGGTAGTAAAAAGCGGCTTGTATTCTCATCAATACTATTTCTAACTGGTATACTTCTCTTCTCAGGATCACTATATCTACTAGCCACTCGTGATCTTATAGGTATATCCAACTACAAATTGTTAGGTCCACTAACACCCATTGGTGGTCTATTTTTTATAGCGGCTTGGCTAAATACTGCAATATATTATTACCAGCAGAAAAAATAAAATAACGGAAATCCGCTATCTATATCCAATTCAATACCAACCTTTTGTGCCATTTTAAGTTTGCTTTTCCTATATGACGAAATTAGTCACATAGAATATATTCATTATTGGATTAGTTTTTGAATTTACTAAACTGCACCAAAAAAACTAAGCCAGTTTTGAATTCAAAAATTCTATTGCTGATCTTGTTTAATATTTTCACTGCAGCATTACTTGCTGATGATAGTGGAGACGTAAATATTATCTTGAAAGGATATATTTCAGAATATGATAATGCAAAAACTGAAGATGAAAAGTTTCTGTATATAAGCAAGATTATTGTAGAATCTTCTTATAGTAATCTCGATTTATCCTATGCGTATTTAAGAGAGTTTGAATCGCTGCTCAAAAATTCTAATTCTAAAATTGGTCTCACCAGATACTACAACGTAAAAGGCATCTTATCCTCTATGGACAATCCAAAGCAAGATAGTTCCTTATACTGGTATGATCTTGCTAAGGAAACTATGACAAATTTCAGTCTCGAGGATATATCTTTAGAAGTAAATTTACACAACAATAAGGCAATCGTATATGATCTTACTGGAATGAAAAATTTGGCTATCAATGAGTATTTGAAAGGTTTAGAAGTTTTAAAGGGTAAAGGGGATAAATTCATTTCAAATAAAATGCTTATCTACGCAAATATCTCAGGTATGTTAATAGAAGCAAAGCGATATGATGAGGCTTACGAATATATTTTGGAAGCAGAAGTTCTTGATTTAGAAACGGAAAAACTTAACAATAGAAAGTCTGATCTCTTCGAATATATTTCTACCCTTAAAGGTGAAATATTATTTTTTATGGAGAAATATGACGAAGCAGAAAAGTCATTAAAAAAAGTTATAGAATATAATAACAAACTCAACATTGCAAACAATTATAGTAAAGCACTTCTGGGTAAAGTATATGCTTATAATAACAAAAAGGAACTTGCCAGAAATACTATAGTAGAAGCACTTGATGATTCAAAGAAACTAAATATAGGAATTGACAACACTGTCTTTGCTACTTTAACTTTAGCAGAATTTGAACTTAAGCAAGATAATCCAACATCTTCCTTAGAGCATATGGATAATATTTTTGCGCTGTATGCCAAAGAAAATAGAAAACCAGATGATCCTGAAATCTATGAAAACATGGCTAAGGCATTAGAGAGAAGTGGAAGATTTGAAGAGTCTTTGCAATTCACTAAGGAGCATCAAAAGCTAAAAGAAAAAGAAAATGAACAAGCTACAAACTTCAAATTCGGTGAGCTTGAATCTCAAATAAAAAGTATAGAAAAAGAATACGAAATAAGCGAATTTGAAAATTCGCAGAAGCTACAGGAAAGTAGGATGTCTATACTGATAGTTGCATTTTTACTCTCTGTTCTCCTTATGGTTTTCATCTTTCAGATGTACAAAAAGAAAGAAGAACATAATCAAGCATTGATGCTCATTAATAAGGAGGCTAATATCGCAAAAGACAATGCAATTGCCGCCGCAAAAGTGAAAGAAAATTTTCTTTCTACGATGAGTCATGAGATGAGAACTCCTCTGAATGCAGTTATTGGAATCACAAATATTTTGTTAGATGAAAACCCGCATCCTAAGCAAGTGGATCACCTAAATAATCTTAAATTTAGCGGTGAGGGACTTTTGAATATTATCAATGAAGTACTTGATTTTTCAAAGATTGAAGCAAAAAAGCTAGAAATAAAAAAGAGTCCATTCCATATCCAGCAATTTATGGATAAGGTAACAAACTCTATTAGACACGGGAATAAAAACATATCTGTAAAGATTTTCCAAGATCAACAATTAGGAGAATTGAAGCGTCTTGTGATAGGGGACAACAAAAGAATTGGTCAAATATTAACGAACCTTTTGGGTAACGCTATTAAGTTTACCAGTCAAGGACACATTGTAATTCGAAGTAGAATAGTAAAAGATACTCAAGAGATCGTAACAATTAAGTTTCAGGTAGAGGATTCAGGAATTGGAATTCCTAACGATAAACTAGATTGTATTTTTGAAAGTTTCTCTCAGGTCAATAATGAGATCAATAGAATCCATCAAGGTACTGGCTTGGGTCTAGCGATTACCAAACGTCTCGTAGAATTGCAAGGTGGATCAGTGCAAGTAGAAAGTACGGAGAATAGAGGAAGTACCTTTAGTTTTATACTCGAATTTGAGAAAGGAGGTTTTATTCCTACACAAAAGGCAGCGGTTCCTTCCTCTAAAATATTCCAAGAAGGTCTAGAAGGTAAGAAAATACTTTTAGTAGAAGATAATAAACTCAACCAACTCGTAGCCCTTAAAGTGTTGAAGAAATTTAAGGTAGAGGCATCACTCGCAGAAAATGGTCAACAGGCAGTAGAGATGGTGCAAACTGGAGAATATGATTTAATACTTATGGATATCCATATGCCGATCATGGATGGGATAGAGGCAACCTACGCCATCAGAGCACTTGATGATAATAGATTCAATCAAATACCCATCATAGCGCTAAGTGCAGATGCTTACTCTGATAAAGTAAAAATTGCTACGGAGTCGGGTATGGATGATTATCTAGCTAAGCCGTTTAAGCCAGAAATATTATTTCAGAAAATTATATCTAATCTAAGAGGATCAGAAAAATTAGGAGCTTAGTTCAAATATTTGAATTGGCTGAGAAAGTTTCAATATCCCACTCACAGTTTATAGTCTTTATAACACTGCCTTAACCTTCATTAACAGTTAGCCGCCGTCTTTTTAATATTAGTACAAATCAAATCTAATATTATGACAGTTCAAAAAATCATGTTAACAAGCTTAATCGCACTTAGTACAGTGTTAAGCGCAATCGCTCAAGTAGAAATCGGTGCAAAAGGATCCGCTTTATATTCCACTGTAAAAGTAGCAGGAATCGGTGCTGACTTTTTAGATAAGGAAATGAATCAAGGGTATAATGTCTCTGTATTTACCACTTTACCTATTACCCAGAATTTTAGTTTTCAACCAGAAATTTCTTACAATCAGAAAGGCTTTCAGGTAGGTAGTGGGATAGATATAAAACTCTTTAATGTGGATCTTCCTTTAGGTGTATCTGCAATCACAGAGATCAATTATTTGCAGGCTCCACTACTCGGCCGTTTAGACTTTGAAAATGAAAAAGGTGGTGCATACTTTCTAGCTGGCCCGTCAATAGCGTATGCTACGGATGGCAAACTACGCACGAAGATAAATTCGATAATCGACATCAATTTAACTAAAACGAATATAAATTTAGCCAATGAGGATTATAATCGATTTGAATTTGCTGGGGTAGTCGGGACAGGTGCTTACATAAATATTAACAACGCGAAGTTGTTTGCAGAATTTAAATACCATCACGGTTTTAGTGACCTTCTCGATGATCCAATAGTTGATATTCAATTAAAAAATAGAGCTTTTGGTATTGGAATGGGATTACAAATAGCATTGTAAATGGATAACATCCAAGCAGGCGTTGCGAACAGCAAAAGCAGGGCAGGATAAGCGGTAGTAGTGGCATACCCCGTTGTAGATACAATTCATGAATTGTATCTACAACGGGGTATATAACGGATGACGCGACCCGAGACTTTTTCAGTCTACGGGATAGCCCCAAATAAAACAAACCTTAATCTTGTAAATCTTCTTGTAGGTCTTCTTCCTCTTTGCGGCGATTGCGCAACCACACATATCCCAAACTCCCCACTATCACGTATGGCATGGCAAGCATCATTAATATTCCCCTATTCAAACCCTTACCAGCAGTACCACCCATTTTTAAATTTTGCTCCGCTGACATCTTGCACATAGGGCATTGCGCAGAAACATCGATTGCCCCAAAAGTCATCGTGAAACTAAAAACAAATAGAATTAAAAGTTTAGATAAATTCTTCATGATTAATTAGTTATCCAAGGGTAACAAGGTCTGATAAGTAAGTACAAGATAGGTCCACTTGCAGCCACATATAGCCACAATGGAAAAACCCACCTCGCCATTTTTTTATGCTTATCTACCTGACCCGTAAAGGCTCTGATAAAGGTAAATAAGATAAAAGGTAAAATAGTCGCAGCTAGTACAATGTGCAAAATCAGCATTGGAAAGTAGACATATCGTATAGCTCCTTCCCCACAAAAAGGGGTGTCTGGATTAGTAATATGGTACAATACATACATTAATAAAAATGTTGCTGAAAAAATCATTGCGAGATATATTGCATTTCTATGCCTAGTAATATTTTTCTTTTTGATTTGGACTAAAGCGTATACCAACACTATTGCAGTAAGGCCATTGAAGAAGGAATATACAGCTGGCAAGAATGTAAAGTCAAGCCCAAGATCAAGGGACACCTTGTGCATTCCACCAACTAAGATCAGTACAATTGCGGAGAATATATATGCTGCTATAGTAAGTTTTTTAGCAAGCGGAAGATTAAGTTTTGGATATTCTGACATTATAATTCTTTTGCTCTGATTAATTCTGCTTTTTCAATATCAACTCTAGGGATTAAAATAGCCATATGCTCTACCATTCTTTTTATACGCTCTGGATCATTGATGTCATATAGATTTCTAAGCCCATTATTATGATCTATCAGAGCAGCGTAAGGATAGTTATCTGTATCCACCGACTGATTTTTTTTAAGCTCTTGTAAAACGCTTGGGCCTTCTTGAGCTTTGTAAGTAGGTTGACCAAATTGATTTTTGATCATCTCCTCATAAATTGCATCGTTCAGCACGGTGCGAATATGTATACCTTCAAAGCTACTCCTATTCTGACCTTGTGCATCGCTTACCTTAAGCACTTCAAACAATAGTACGCCTTTGGAATCTTCAAATTGATCAGTCAATTTCACTACTAAGGGATCAACAGCGTCTCTATTGCTATCGTTGTTAAAAAGAACAACGCGAAGTTTATTATCTAAAAGTGTAGTGTCTTGTTTAATATATTCGGTAAGAAATGGACTAATATCTATCTCCTCCTTTACCACTATTTCTTTGCGAGCATTTTTCTGATAATCCAATCCTTTCTGCAAATAATACCAGCTAGCTGCAGGACATACAACTACAATAAATCCAACAGCCAAAATTTTAATTATATTCTTTGAATTTATCTTACCCATATTGATTTAACAGTAAAATTGACCTTAAAGTTGACCAAAAAAAAAGCGAAGTTTAAACTTCGCTTTTTAGTATTATATATCTTTCATCGGAAACTCTTTAATGGCACTGCCAATAGGAGCTGTATCGATTGTTTTTATTTCGTTACGTTGTTTGATCACGTCACGTCTAGCCTTCCATGATCCTCCTTCTTGGAAAAATGCGATGACCGCCCATACGAGTAGCAATGAAGGCATAATAACAGTAAGCCTTAGTCCTCTAACCTCAGAGCCCATGTGCATAAACTCGTAGACAATAAAATAAGCTTTGTAAAGTGATAAGGCGATTAACGCCACACCTATAACGTACACCATCCAGTGTATTTCTTCTAAAAAGCCCAGACCTGGTATATAACCTTTACCAGCTAAAGAAAAGAAAACTTCTACTAATGTTACTGCAGCGAGTAGGAAAAGTCCTTTATAAACTCCCTTAATCGCGTCTTCGTAATTGTGATGACCCATCTTTATATTGATTAAATTTTTTCTACAATAAATAAAATACCAAGAATACAAACACCCATACCAAATCGACAAAATGCCAGTATAAACCGATTTTCTCAACCATCTCATAACCGTTCTTTCTATCGACATATAGACCACTTCCCGCATTCAACATTATGATTAGTAAGAATAATACTCCAGAGAATACGTGAAATCCATGAAATCCGGTTATAAAGAAGAATAAAGCTCCAAAAGACTTAGGCCCAAATGCTTGTGTTTTTTGGTCTCCAGCGATACCACTGGTTTCTGCACCCGTAGTTTCATAAGGCAAAGGTGTGTAGTTCTCTCCGTTATGATGTATCAAATATGAATCACCAGCCACGAATGCATCTCCTTTATTTATTCCATGTCCATCTCCTTCTAAATATACTCCTGATTCTACATGCGTTCCGAAAGGGTTAGTAAGCACAGTCATATGCTCTGTATTAATCAAGTTATTCCATTCCCAAGCTTGACAACCTAAAAAACCAGCACCGCCAATAACGGTAAGTAGCATCCAAAATACAACTCCATTTTTATTTTCTCTGTGTCCTTCTTGTACCGCTCGCACCATAGTAACCGAACTTATGATCAGCAGAAAGGACATAAAAGTTACGAAAATCAACGGTAGCGGTACGTCATGACCTAAAGAAAGATTGTTAAATGGGGCCGTTCTAAATACGAAATCTGGAACTGGCCACGATGGACTACTAAAACGAATAGTCCCGTATGCTATCAAAAAGCCTGCAAATGTAAAAGCATCTGAAAGCAAGAAGTACCACATCATCAATTTACCATAACTAACCTTGAATGGGCTTTCTCCTCCCTCCCAAGAACCTGACTCGTCATGTACGTCGGATGCGTGTGCTACTGCAGATGTATCTGTTGCCATTATAGTGTGATTTATTATTCTATTTTATGTTCGATTAAAAATGAAAAATATGAGCAAATATAGCCATACAAAATCAACAAAATGCCAATATATCATTGATAATTCAAATCTTAATAAACGTGTCTTTGTTACTCTGTGCTGCAAATAAAAGGCATGAAACAATGCGGTTAACAATACGATCATCCCTCCAAACACGTGCGCTACGTGCAACATAGTAAGTACATACACAAAATCTGCGGAAGGATTTGCACCCAACGGTAGACCTGATATTTCTTTTATTTCTAACCAGCCTTGATACTGGCTCATACAAAATCCAATCGCTAAGAAAAATGTAGCTACTAAGAAAATCCTGTATAAGTTCGTTGCATTCTTTTTAAAAAACGAATAACTTAAATAAAGCGTTAAGCTACTACCAAGGATGCATGCCGTACTCCAATAAAACATGTTTGGTAGCGCAAACTCAACCCAGTTGCCTTGCGATTGTCTTACGATGTATCCACTCGTAAGCGATGCAAAGAGCATGACAATGGATGCGCAAGATGCATACATGGCAAATTTCTTTGGATGTATTTTATTCCGAGTTGGATTTTCTTTCATAGCTATATCCATTCTAAGAAATTTTAAAGATTAATAAAATAAATAGAGCTGCTGGTAAATATGCAAATGAACTAAACATAAGTTTCTTTGCGCTTTCTGTGTCAACGTTTTTATATAATAACCAAGAATAGTATGAATATATAATTGTAATAATTCCCATTGCCAAAACACCCATTGGATTTAGATAATTAAGCATCCATAAAGCACCTATAACTGGATAAAGCATCAAAGAATATAAAAAAGATTGGTATCCTACTTCCATATCTGGTTCTCCAGATTTAGATGGAAGCATCTTGTATCCTGCATTGCTGTAATCTTCATGTCCCAGAAAAGCGATTGCCCAGAAATGAGGAAACTGCCAAAAGAATTGAATTGCGAAAAGCGCAATTGCTAAAGGCGTAATAGTGCCCTGTGCAACTACACAGCCTATACTCATGGGTAATGCGCCTGGAATAGCTCCAATCAATACGGAAATGGAAGATATTCGCTTGAAAGGGGTATAAATGAATGCATACAAAATTAGCGAAACCGTTCCTAATAATCCAGCCCAAACGTTAGTAACACTTAAAGCACATATTCCTATCAATGACATGAAACCAGCTAAGAGAACTGCATATGAAACAGTCATTCGCCCTTGTGGCAATGGTCTTTGTGCAGTTCTTTTCATCATTTTATCATAGTCCTTTTCTAGAACTTGATTCAGCGTATTTGCAGCAAATGTGATCAGACTACCTCCAACTACAAGCAACACAAAATCGATAAGTACGAACGAGGATGTACCTATGAGGTATGCCATCATACTACTGAAGACCACAAGCGATGTGAGCTTAACTTTAAACAGCGCAGATAGATCAGCTAGTCTTTGCGAAAAGCTAATCTCCCCTACGGAACTTGTATATAGATTTGAATTACTCATTTAAATACTAATAAAATTAAGTTTAATGGACTTCCATTTCACCTTCTTCTAAGGGTTGTATCTGTGTGATAAATTCTTTACCATCTTTTCCATAATCGTACGCCCATCTGTGCACTGTAGGTATCTTACCAGGCCAGTTACCGTGTCCAGTCTCGATAGGTGTTGTCCATTCAAGTGTATTTGCACCCCATGGATTGCGAGTAGTCATCTTCTTACCTTTGAATATACTGTAAAAGAAATTGATTACAAAAAGGATCTGTAGAGCAAAAACAACAATCGCAGCTACGGTTACAAACTGATTCAATGTCGCGAAGTGTGAAAAAGTATCAAAACTATCAAAACGATAGTAACGTCTCGGTACACCTGCCATACCCAGATAATGTAGTGGCCAGAAAATAGCGTAAGATCCTATCATCGTACCCCAAAAGTGAACTTTACCCAAAGTTTCGTTCATGAATCTTCCATACATTTTAGGGAACCAATTATATATACCAGCAAACATCCCGAAGAAGGCTGCTATCCCCATCACAATGTGAAAGTGGGCAACTACAAAATAGGTATCGTGCATTTGAATATCAATCGCAGAGTTTCCTAAGAAGATACCAGTTAAACCACCAGAAATAAACATAGAAACAAAACCAATACTAAATAACATGGCAGAGGTAAACCTAATATTACCACCATACAAAGTCGTAATCCAGTTAAATACTTTTACCGCAGATGGTACTGCAATAATCAAAGTAAAGATTACGAAGAAGTTAGATATAAATGGATTTACACCTGACATAAACATATGGTGAGCCCAAACGATGAAAGATAAAAACCCAATGGCTAGGATAGAATAAACCATTGCTTTATAACCAAAAATTGGTTTTCTTGCGTGTACTGAAAGTACCTCTGATACTAATCCCATCGCAGGCAAAATAATAATGTATACCTCTGGGTGACCTAAGAACCAAAACAAATGCTGGTAAAGAACCGGGCTACCACCTACGTGATCTAATGCTTGCCCACCAATGAATATTTCACTTAAATAAAACGAAGTTCCTAAACCTCTGTCGCACATCGTCAATAACAAACCAGAAACCAATACTGGAAATGAAAGCAGACCCAGAATTGCTGTTACAAAGAACGCCCAAATTGTCAATGGTAGTCTCCACATATTCATTCCCTTTGTTCTCATATTAAGTACCGTGGTGATGTAATTAATACCACCTAATAAAACAGATACAACAAAGAAAACTAAACTCACTACCCACATCGTCATACCTGCTCCCGAACCATCGGAGGCTTGGGGCAAAGCACTCAGAGGAGGATAGGCTGTCCATCCACCCGCAAAGGGACCTGTACTAAGGAATAGAGAAATAAACATGATCAAACCAGCTAAGAAAAAGAACCAGTAAGAGAACATATTCAGCATCGGTGATGCCATATCTCTTGCTCCGATCTGCAAGGGTATAAGTAGATTACTAAAAGTACCACTCAGACCTGCTGTCAGTACAAAGAAGACCAAGATGGTTCCGTGCATAGTGACAAGTGCGTAGTAAAACTCTGGTGCTAATGAACCAATACCAGCGTCATTTATTACTATCCACTTCCCTAATAGTGGCTTTATCCAAGCCATGTTTTCTTCTGGAAAACCCAGTTGTAATCTAAAAATTATTGACATTCCAGCACCAATAATTGCCCAAAATATCCCAGTAACAAGGAACTGTTTGGCAATCATTTTATGGTCCATACTGAAAACGTACTTCGCAAAAAAGTTAGAGCGATATTTGTCCTCCTCATGATGATCATGAAAGTGATCGTCATATCCTAACTCCTCTATTAATTGATCTTCTGGTGCTAAAACTGTATTAGTTGCCATGAAAAAAATGTGTATTTATTTATTCCAAAATAGGATTAAGTCAAATTTTAATTAGAGACGATTTTTGCCTCTGTTCTTCTGTTTTGGCGTCTGCCCTCCTCGTTATCGTTTGTCGCGATGGGCGCTGAATCCCCATATCCAACTGCTTTTAGTCGATTATTCATAACGCCTGCTTCTACAAGGTAATTGTAAACAGACTCTGCTCTCTTTTGAGAAAGCGCCTGATTATTCGTTGGGTTTCCAACATTGTCGGTATGTCCTGCAAGCTCTAACCGCAAATTTGGATATGCGTTCATTGCTTCCACTAAATTATTAAGTTCATAGCTAGAATCTTCTTCAAGTTCCGCTGAGCCTGTCTTATATTTTACGTTGTCCAGCTTGAACATTCTAGCAGCTTTATCTTCAGAGGCCATAGCATTCGATATAGACTCCATGAAATTCTTTTTCTTAATAGACAAATCTTCAAGTCTCGCTTCTTCTGCATTCTTTACTCTATAAGGATCTTCTTGCTTACCCTTTACATTAGAAGGATACCATGCTAGTTCTTGTTGTTTCTCAACCCATGCATCATACACATCTTGCTCTACAATCTTAACTAAACGCTTCATGGAATAGTGTCCTTTACCACAAAGCTCTGCACATGCCAATTCGTATTCAAAAGATTCCCACAACATTGGACTCTCAGGATCTTCTGGATCTGATAGAGCTTGATATTCAGGAACCGTCTTCAATCGCTCACGGTACTCCGCAGTGGTGGTAGTGGGCGTGAATACAAAGTAAGTTGGTAACCCTGGTATGGCATCCATCTTTACTCTAAAGTGAGGTAAATCGAAATTGTGCAATACATCTTTAGCCGTAATTCTTACCCTTACTTTCTTTCCTTTAGGCAATACTATTTCTGCAGGATGAAAATCATCAAGGTTTTTCTTATCCGTCCAGTCCTGTCCAAAAGGATTATTAGCAGTAAATAATTTGTAATTTCTTTCCCCTAAGTAATTATCGGTTCCAGGATATCTGATCAACCAATTAAATTGCTGGCCCATAGCTTCTATTTCGATGTATTCATCGTTGGTATCAGACATCGCTTCATTCCAAACGATCAAACCTTTTACCACCAAAAAGCACATCACGGCAGCGGGAATTGCTGTCCAAAATAATTCTAAAGTATTATCGTGTGATAGAAATAATGCCTTTCTACCTGGTTTGTACTGGTATTTGTAAGAATAATAAAACAATAGCACCTGAGTTACAACAAAAACAATACCTGTGAAAAATAAGGTCGTGTTGAATAGTCCGTCAAGCGCTACGCCGTGTTCTGAGGCAGATACGTGAGGACCAAATCCTAGCATCCAGTTCTTATAGTACCATGCTGAAAGCACACAGAATATTAAAAACCCAACCAGAAAAAGGATCATATAGAAGCCAGTACGTCGGTTGCTGTCCAGCATAGCTGCTTTCTCCCCTCTTAGCTTCCCTGCTAATTCGGTAATTCTAGCAATTTGCATCACTACTACAGCGATCAGAATTAACGATAAAATTATAATTATGCCCATTTATCTTAAATTATAGTCAATTTACTAACTTTCAATAAATACTGAAAGTTTAATATGTTAACAGTCAATTATTACTTTTGTTTACGTATGATGATGTAAGCTTTCCTCTAAAAATGGATCATTTACTGGTTCTAATCTAGCACTTGCTAATCTGCCCATCACAAACCAGATAAAAAATGCAAAGAATCCAAGCATCGTTCCTAAGTCTAAAAACCCAGGTAATGTAAAGCCATTTACAAAATGACTATGACCGTGACCTTCTCCGTGTCCATCCGCATGTGCATCTCCGTGACCACCATTTGCATGTCCTGCATCTGTATGACTAGCATCATCATGTACTGCACCTGAATGACCTGTGTCTGAATGTCCTCCTTCATGGTGATCTACCGTCCCATATCCCTCACCATACTCAGAAACATTATAAGTATCATGCGAAACATGGGGTTTTTCGCCCATATTTATCGAATGCTGTACATGTGCAGTATGCAATACACCGGGTCTAATCATCTGGAAAAAATCCCACCAGTGACCAAATAACACAACTACACAAACGAAAACTAAAGTTCCATACTTACGCTTAGTAGAATTTCTCATTAGCACGAAAAACGGTACTAAGAAGTTAAGAACAAGGTTTCCGTAAAACAATACTGGAAATTCGTCAACTCTTGTTCTGAAATAAATTGTTTCCTCACCTACGTTTGCGTACCAAATCAACATATATTGAGAGAACCACAAATAAGTCCAGAAAATACTAAAAGCAAAAAGGTACTTGCCTAAATCATGAAGGTGCTCCCCAGTAATGCTTTTCATATACCCCCTTGATTTCAAATAAACCAAAAGCATGATAGTAATACATAGACAAGAAACAAACCAACTCGCAGTTGCATACCATGCAAACATTGTAGAATACCAGTGAGAGTCAATTGACATTACCCACTGCCAAATCATACCTGCACTTGTAAATGCTGCGATAGGCAAAAATAGAGCTGACCACCATCTTATATTGTAGTGGAAACTGAAGTCTCCTTTTGATCCATTTGTGTCTTCAGCAGTAGATATTGATCTAATTTTAGTAGCAAAGAAATACCAAGCAGCCAAAACAGCTACAGTACCAAAAAGGAAAACGTTCTTATTAAGAAACCCAACCTTACCAGATAGTAATTCATCATAGGCAATATTATTAGGATCAGTCAAACCATCCATATTCCAATGATACAGATCATGCATTCCTAAATAAGTAGCTACAGCATAGAGGGTCATTAAGACAAGTCCAACTCCTATAAATAAGGAGAAAGCCTCCCATACTCTTTTGATTATCGTGTACCAACCTGCATATGCTGTAGTGAAAGCACACATTACAAAAAGTGCGGTGAAAGAAATTCCAGTAAAGAATACCGTATTGTGTAAAATATTTGCCCAAAATCGCGTGTGATGACCGCTGATCTCAGTAGGATCTCCCCAAAAAAATGTAGCGATCAAGCATATAACTCCCAATGCCATAAAGGCAAATAAAGTCATTCTTTCTTTTCCTGTTATTGTAAAGTCAACCATCAGCTGAGTAATGTTTTATTAATTAGTGTGTAACTAAACTTTTATTAATGTCCTTCTTGATCAATTTCATGACTGCCTGAGTCATGCGGGTGATCCCCCTCTGGATGTGCCTCGTCATGCGTATGACCGTCTCCCGCATTATGATGTGTCCCTGCACTGTGCATTTCCGCAACTTGTCTAACATTGGCGAAAGGCGTATCTGTAGAATTCAATGTATTGATATTTTCATTATAGTCTTTACCCTGCTCTTTTGCCTGCAATGCTCTGATCCAGTGTATAACATTCCATCTTTCTTCATAAGAAATCTTATCTGCGTATGCACCCATTACATTTTTACCGTACATAATAGAATGATAGTATCTTCCATTCGTATTTCCAGCTTCCAAAAACAAAGCATCTAGAAAATTTGCAGGCTGAGCAGGATATACTTGATTCGTATTAGCCTCATCTACTAACCATCCATTCCCGTCTCCCTTTTTACCATGGCAGATACCGCAAAAAGTATTGTACAGCTCTTCGCCTTGCTTTAGACCTGTAGCAGTTATTGGGAATGGATTCTTAATTATCTCATTCATTGCTCTAGTACGCTCTTCCTCTGAATCTTCATAGTAATATGGAACGGAACCGTTTACTGGAATAGAAATCGCGTTTGTCGTAGCTGATCCATCCACATATTTTGCAGCTGTAGGTGCAGCATATCCGCGAGCAATAGTTCCTTTTACAGGCACCCTTGGCTGAGCCAATTTATTGTACTCATCTTCCGTACCCCAAGTATTATAATAGTAGTAGTCATCCAAGTTTGCCTCGTAAGCAATGGAGTGAAACATGTCTGGCATATATTCTGTTCCTGGATCATTGTGATCCGCAGACGAACACGAACTCATTAGGAGTATCGAACAAATACATAAAGCCAATATAAAATTTCTCATTATTATTAATTTAGCTAAGCTAATTCGTTTAGATTACTTTTGTGTTGATTTCTGATGCACCTGTATTTGTAAAAAATGATTTCAGCTTATCTATTTCACTTACAGACATTCCATTGGTTTCAAAAGCAATACAAAATTTGTCATCTGTAATTCTATCATCCAAAGTTTTTGCCTCTACGCCAGGACCTAAGCCACAGACTATATAGAAAGAAGTAACCATGCCTATTGCAGCAAACAAAACTGTAAGCTCGAAAGTAATTGGAATAAATGCTGGCACTGACCAATATGGCTTTCCACCAAATATCACTGGCCAGTCTCTAGTAAATACCCAAGTCATAAATAAGAATGCAGTCAGCGTACCCATGGAGCCATAAACGAATCCAGCCTGATGCAATCTTGACTCCTTTAATCCCATGATAGGATCGAGTCCGTGCAATGGAAATGGACTATATACATCCATAATATCTAAATGATCATCCTTTGCTCGTTGTACTGCTGGCAACAAAATTTCTTCGTCGTCATACAGTCCAAAAAGTACTTCTCTATTAGTTGATGCCATAATTAAAATATGCTTTCTTAAATTCTTTAAAACCTTTAAAGGTATTCTACTAATGTTCTTTTGGAAGATCGTCAACGGGCACTCCACCTAGCACATCATGGTGTGGAACATGCTTCGCATTTTGACCAACATACTGGTTTCCACCAGTTTTTAAAATAGACTTTATCTCTGCAATCGCTACCACTGGTGCTACTCTTGTAAACAATAAATAGAGTACAAAGAAGATACCGATAGTACCTAAGAAAATACCTATTTCTACCCAAGTTGGTACGTAGTATGACCAACTTGATGGAAGGTAATCTCTAGCTAATGTAGTTGCGATAATTACAAATCTTTCAAACCACATTCCAATATTGATGATAATAGAAAGTAAGAATGTCCAAAATATAGAACGCCTCATTTTTCTAGACCAGAATAGTTGTGGTGTTATTACGTTACAAGCCATCATACCCCAGTACGACCAATAGTATGGCCCCACTGCTCTGTTGAAAAAAGCGAATTGCTCATATGGATATTGTGAGTACCAAGCAACAAACAACTCCGTCAAATAGGCAACGCCTACTATAGATCCTGTACAGAGGATTACCTTGTTCATAGATTCAATATGCTCTATAGTAATGTAGTCTTCTAAGTGCAATACCTTCCTAGTGATTAACATCAATGTCAATACCATTGCGAATCCAGAGAATACGGCTCCTGCTACGAAGTAAGGAGGAAATATAGTCGTATGCCATCCTGGAATTACAGAAGTGGCGAAATCAAAACTTACAATCGTGTGTACAGAAAGTACCAATGGTGTTGCAATACCTGCCAGTACTAAAGATAGAGATTCCCATCTTTGCCAGTGCTTTGCAGATCCAGTCCATCCGAATGATAAAAAACTGTAGATCTTTTTTCTAATACCTTTTGCTCTATCTCTTACCGTAGCAAAATCAGGAACCAAACCAGTGTACCAAAACAGTAGTGAAACGGTGAAATAAGTAGAGATCGCAAATAAATCCCATAAAAGTGGTGAGTTAAAGTTAACCCATAGTGGTCCTCTTGTATTTGGATATGGAAAGAAGAAAAATACTACCCACATTCTACCTACGTGTATACCTGGAAAGAGTGCAGCACACATTACTGCAAATATAGTCATCGCCTCTGCCGCCCTGTTTACTCCTGTTCTCCATTTCTGTCTGAACAATAATAAAATCGCGGAAATCAATGTACCTGCGTGCCCAATTCCAATCCACCAAACGAAGTTGGTAATATCCCATCCCCATCCTATAGTTCTGTTCAGGTTCCAACTACCGATACCGAACCAGATTGTCCAGAGAATACAAAACACACCTCCCGTCATAAACACGAGCGCTGTCACAAAGGCAATTACCCACATAAGACCTGGCGCCGTCTCCGTAGGTCTGCATAGATCCTCCGTTATCTGGTGATAGGTTTTATTTCCTGTTACTAATGGCTCCCGTATGGGAGATACTACTGCGTGGCTCATTTACTCAGTATTTAAATTAATTATCTTTTTACTAAAAATTAGGCGTCTAGTTTCTCGTCTTTATTATTTACTCTCGCTTGATAAAATACAGATGACTGCGTATTCACTTCATCTAACATTCTATAAACCAAAGGCGACTTTATCTTATCTACTAGTGCACCTTTCTTGTTGTTTCTATCCCCAAATGTAATTGCGCCAGTCGGGCAAGCAGTCTGACAAGCAGTTTTTACATCGTTGTCTCTTAAACTTCTGCCTTCCGCTTTCGCAGTTAATTTACCTTGCTGCAATCTTTGTGCACAGAAACTACATTTTTCAATTACTCCTCTTGATCTTACAGTTACATCAGGATTCAATACCATTCTCACGATATTGTCTGTGTAGAAAGCTGGATCTTCGCTGTTAATTGCATTTTGGTTTCCACCAAATAAATCTGCACTTGTATAATCCAACCAGTTAAATCTTCTTACTTTATATGGACAGTTATTTGCGCAGTATCTAGTACCCACACATCTGTTATACGCCATTTGATTTAGACCCTCACTACTGTGGTTGGTTGCATTTACTGGACATACGTTCTCACATGGAGCGTTATCACAGTGCTGACACATTACAGGTTGATAAACCACATTTGGGTTTTCAGCTTCTCCATAGTAGTATCTATCTATTCTCAACCATGTCATTTCGTGGTGGCGAGAAACTTCTCTATTACCTACTACTGGTACATTATTCTCAGCCATACATGCGACTGTACAAGCACTACATCCTGTACATGCATTCAAGTCGATATGCATTCCCCAGTGATGACCTTGGCTATACAACTCTTCACTATATTCTTCGAAAGGATATAAGGTAGCATCGTTTAAGTGCTTCGCATTATTTCTCTTTTTGGTCATGTCTGCAAGCAAACCGTCCATATTGCTAAGGCTATCTTTAAATAGTACTGTTCTATCTGTAATAGCACCTTGATATCCTTTACCGACTGGTACGATATCTACCTCATCCACATTTACAGTTTCCCCGTCATACTGGCCAGATACCCCGTAGGTGTGGTGATATTGCACACATCCAAATTCATCATCTTGTCCAACTATGGCAGATACATCTGCACCAGTTGCAAAATATTGTGTATTCCCATCTGCATCTATTGTACACCAAGGATATACATTCTGACCTACGTTCTTTCCTGCTTTCCCTACCACTGATCTACCATAACCCAAACCTATAGAGGCAGTGCCATTCATTTGACCGAATTGTGGAACAGTGGAATACGTTTGCTCTACAGAATTATGTGTTACTTTTAATTTATCCGCGATTCCTTTCACTACCTTTCTACCTACACCCTTGAACCCTTCAAATCGACCGTCAGATTCATTCCAGTTAATAGGTACAGCAAGGTAATTCCCCCATACTGTTCTCATAACTGGATCTGGCATTTCTATCAACCATGGGTTATTGGCGTAATTACCATTACCCATATTTACTGTTTCGTAAAAGCTCAATTCAAAATCTGAATTGGATGGCTTAGTGATTGATCCACCGCCAACTTGAACACCTCCTCCTGTTGCAGAAGATGCAGCCGTTGTAGCATAAACACCGTTGCTTAGTGCCTCATCCCAAAATTGTCTACCCGAACTAAACCCTGCGGTAGTCGCCATAGTGCCCCAGCTTTGCTTCAAGTATTCATAGTATGGTCTGTCTGCTGTCTTATCTAGATTCGGGCTATTCGCCAACATCAATAAGCTGCATTCGCCTTGTCTAGTCTTATATAGTGGAGCTATAGTTGGCTGGATCAGAGCATACTGCCCTCTTTTCGCTTCAACATCTCCCCAAGCTTCCAAATTGTGATGTGTAGGCATTGCGTAGTCACACAAGGCAGTCGTCTCATCCATGGACAGCGCCATTGAAACTTTAGTTCCTACCTTTGCTAAACCCGCTGCAAATGCTGCTCCGTTTGGCAAATCATATACTGGATTGGCATTCCAAAACATTACTGCATCTACTCCACCACCTTGCATTTCTTTTACTAGACCTTGGATCTCCGCATCTATACCTTGCCTTTGGTAAGAAACTGCTCCAAAATCCATCGTAGAACCATATGATCCTACTGTTTCATTTATCTTATTTACCAGTATCTGCTCGGCTTTATTATTTGAGTTAGAAATCACCAAACACTTACCCATGTTTGCTTTCAACTCCGTTGCCAAATTCTTCAGCGCCTTCGCAGCTTTTGCATTTACCTTATAAGGAGAACTACCACCACCAAGATTTTCAAGCAATGTTGCGATTGCAGCACCTTGTTCCGTTGGCTTGATCATAATACGATTATCCGCATTTGACCCTGTCATTGACATACCACTTTCCACTTGTATATGGCGTGACATCTTGGCACCCTTTCCTTTACTTACGTTTCTATTTTTTATATACTGATGAGAATATTCGATCGGTGAAATCCAAGAACCCAAAAAGTCAGCGCCAAAACTTACAATCACTTGCGCTTTGTCAAAGTGATAGTTAGGAACTACTGCTTCTCCAAAGTTCTCTTGGTTTGCTTGGAGCATAGCTGAAGAGGAAATCGGATCATAGGTTACAACCTTAGTATTTGGAAATGCACCTTTAAACTCATTAAATACTTTCTTTGTCGTAGGGCTCATTACCGTGTTACATACGATACGAATATTGCTACTGGCAGTTAACTTCCCTGCAACAGCCTTATCTACTTCCGCCCATGTAGACTTGGTAACAGCACCATTCTCCACCATACCTGCTGTTCTGATTCTTTCAGAATCGTATAAGCTCAATACACTTGCCTGTGCTCTGGCTGAAGTTCCACCTTTAGTAATAGTAGACATCGGGTTACCCTCAATCTTGATCGGACGACCCTCTCGAGTCTTAATCAAAACTGGGCAATAATCACCACCATTCACGATAGTAGACGCATAGTAAGATGCAACGCCAGGTACAATAGTATCTGGCTTTACAACGTATGGAATAGCGTGTCTTACTGGTGTATCACAACTGGCCACAGTAGCTGCACCCAATCCAAAACCCAAGTACTTAAGAAAGTCTCTGCGATTAGCAGATGCGTTTTCGACGATTTTCTCACTTGACAATGCTTCTGCTATCGGCAATCCCACAAACTCGTTTTGCGCGACATCCTGTATTTCAGGGTCATTGTTTTTATCTGTAATTCCTATCCAAGTAGTTTCCTGGTGGTTCTTCATAATATAGCTATGATTAAGTGCATTATGTATTCTTATTCAAATATTAGTAGTGGCATTTTTGACATTCCAATCCACCAATATCTTCTACAGTTACCTTGTCCCTATCTCCAGCACGCATTTGCTCGTGGTAGTTTTCATAGGCTTTGTAGTATTCGTTATCCGCAAATTTCACTTCCGTCTTTCTGTGGCAGTTAATACACCAGCCCATTGACAATGGTGAATGCTGATAAACAACTTCCATCTCTTCCACCTTACCATGGCATTCCTGACATTCCACTTGTCCAACAGTTACGTGCTGCTTATGACTGAAATAAACATGATCAGGTAAGTTGTGTATTCTTACCCATGGAATAGGGCCGTATACAGACTCTTTTTTATCAGAAGTAAGCGACTCCTCTATCCCTGCCCACTGCTCGTCTACTAGACGCTGACCTTCATTAGTCATTGCATCCGTTTTCCCAAGTCCTTTTTCTTCTTTGAAAGTATCTCCTATCCATTTAGTGAAAATTGCCTTAATAGAATCTGCTTCCATATCTTGGTATCCCTCTATATATGTATCGGTTATTGGATCATATCCTACCGAAGCATATATCTTAGTCAATTCCGCCGTTCCGTAGTTACTACCTTTTTTCACCGCCTTATGACAGTTCATACACGTATTCGCCGCAGGAATCACAGAGTGCTTCGATCTTCTCGCCCCATCATGACAATACTGACAATCAATCTTCTGTTGACCAGCGTGTAGCGCGTGAGAGAATTTTATAGGTTGGTCAGGCGCATATGTTTGCTGCCTGTTTAGATCTATTGCATTATTGATAGTTGTGTATCCAGCAAATACGATTAGTGCGAATACCAAAAATCCAATTACCCCTTTAGAGGTAAGGATATCAGATAAAGTACCACGCGTTGCAGGTGCATTTCCTTCTTTGACTTTAGAAAGGTAGTTTAGGTTAGCCGTTATTCTAGCCAAAACCAGAGCAAGTAGTCCAAGTATTACGAAAAGCGCAATATATAAAAAATTGTTGCTCGTATCATCAGCTACACCAGATCCTACACTTGCCACATCACCTGCTGCTTTTGGAGGTCCATATGTACCATTATACATACCATCTACATACAATAAAATAGACTCGATTTGTCCATCCTCTAGAAATGTGAATGGATTCATCACACTCTTATTATATTCATTGTAAAGAGCTACTGAATATGGATCTCCTGATGCGATCACTTCCTGCGAGTTACGAATCCAAGCATAAAGCAATTCTTCTCTTCCTTCCCAGCGTTCTTCTACACCACCTAGTGCTGGCCCAGTCAGCTTATCTTTCATGTTCTTATTGTGACACTGCGCACAATACTGCTTGAAAAGGGCTTTACCCTCATCCGCACTAGCAGCATATGTAGAAGAAAAAGATAGCCCTAGAACTAGGACAAGTATATATTTAAAAAATAATGACTTTTTAATCATCTGTTTGTAGTTTGTAGACATTGATTTTACGGTACACGCTAAGTGTCATATTTATGTCAGCGCAAATATATAACTCATACGAATCTTAACCAATATGATACATATACTGAATTCTATTTAGACTATTTCTAAATAGTGCTTAACTGATATATAATTTCCCTACGTTCAAAATTCATATTTGTTTGTTCTTCAATAGTTTATCACACCGCTACGGGTGCTTTTATGTGTGGATGATGCTCATACGCCACCAATTCGAAGTCCTCAAACACAAAATTGTTAATATCTTTTTTCGCAGGATTGATTTTTACTGTAGGTAATGGCTTCGGATCTCGACTCATCTGCAAAGACGCTTGCTCTTGATGATTGCTATATAAGTGCACATCTCCAAACGTATGCACGAACTCCCCATATTTCAAATCACATACCTGCGCTATCATCATTGTCAGCAGCGCATAAGAGGCAATATTAAACGGCACGCCTAAAAACACATCCGCAGAACGCTGATAAAGCTGACAACTCAACTTCCCATTCGCTACATAAAACTGAAACATACAATGACAAGGACTCAAAGCCATTTTTTCCAAGTCCCCAACATTCCACGCATTCACTATGATCCGCCTAGAATCAGGATTCTTCTTTATCGTCTCCACCACCTGAGCTATTTGATCGATCACACTTCCATTCTCGCACGTCCATGCCCTCCACTGCTGACCATATACTGGGCCTAGCTCGCCACTTTCATCCGCCCACTCATTCCAGATTCGTACGCCATTTTCTTGCAAGTACTTCACATTCGTATCCCCTTTCAAAAACCACAGCAGCTCATGCACCACCGATTTCCAATGTACCTTTTTAGTCGTCACCATCGGAAAACCCTCCGCTAGATCAAACCGCATCTGATAGCCAAACACAGACCGCGTGCCCGTACCCGTCCTGTCTGACTTATCCGCGCCATGCTCTATAATATGAGCCATGAGATCCAAATACTTTTTCATACACCCAGATTTTCCGCAAAAGTACGTATTTACTTTCAAAGTTTACATCCAGAGATAGAATAACAATTTGCGCCCCTCTTCTTTCACCGATTGATCAGTATCATACAGTAGTTTAGTAGTTGTATTAGGGGCCATCACGATTCAGACTTGCAAAATACCACCAGCCATCGCATAGTCTTCACGTGACCAGGCTGATCCAGGGTTCGTTGCACTCCCGTCCCGAAGAAGAAAAAATCGGGACTGGCTGTAAAAACAGCCACCTTCCACATCCTTTGTCCTTCTCGTGCTCCAGCTTCCGCTTCCGCGAACGTAAGCACAAAACTTTCAAAAAATAATCCTTCTAGTCGAGGTTTACAACCTTGATTCCATACTCGTATCTAGCGCCACACATCTTACACCTTTAAAGCTTAAAACTTCACTGTTCTTTTAGACAGATATCCCAACCCATTTATTAAATTTGAGTCAAAAAATAAACTTTTTGTACAAAAAACCCACATGAAAAAAATAAAGCAAAAAACAGTAACACAAAGAACCGAACACTACAACGGTCAAATAGATGAATTTCAATCGAAGATGCTGGACTACAACGTAGAAGGAAACGTCATCAGAGAAGAGCACTTCAATCCAGAAGGAAGTCCAGTCTCCATCATAGAAAATGAATATGATGCAAAAAATAAACTACTCCATAAGGAAATCTATTTTGTAGAGGAATCCACCAAACAATCCAAGACCTACACTTACGAAAACGAGCTATTAACCAAAGTGAAACTCTCCTACGAGTTGGGCGGTTTTTCGGAAACCAACTTTGTCTACGATGAAAAAGGAAAAGTAATTGAAGAATCAGAAATAGATGATGAAGATGGCTTACAAAAAAAGATAACGTATGAATACGATGCAGACGACTTAACCCAGACGCATAAACAGTTTGATGCAGATAATCAATTAGAATCACATATCTATCGCGAGAAGGACGAGAACGGCAATCAAGTACTACTGATTGACAAAACCGATGCAAAGAAAATTATCAAAGCGACCTACAGTTTCGATGCGAAAAACAAGATCACAGGAATGGATGTTTTTGAAAACGACAGACTTGTTGCAAGAGATTCTTACTCTTACAATGAAGAGAATAATCTAGAAATAAAAGTTCAGGAGAACTTTTTAAACAGGTCAAAATCCGTTTCAGAGCATACCTATAATAGCGAGGGTAAATTAACAGAGCTGAAACAGAAAGTCAACGACCATGATTTTCATAGTACGATGAACACATACAACGAAGATGGAGTCCTTATCCTTTGTGAAACTTGGGATAAACAAGGCCCACAAGGTTTTGAAGTGAGCAATTCGTACAGGCATGATTTTTTATATTTTGAGGAGTAATGTACAATTAAATTTTCGTTGTAATACCATACGTTAAAGAAAATTAGGTGTTCGTCAACCTTGCGTACCTATCTATGGCGTGTCGATACAGCAGGCAAGTTTTCTGGCATTAAAAGTCGCTAATACGTCCAATTATATAAGTCACTCAAATTTGCAATTATCAAGGAAACAAATATTACAAAAAATATTGCGTTACCAATAAAGCCGATAAGCTTCTTAGTTTTTATTTTTTCGTGCTTAACCAAGCTTAAGACGGTATAAACAAATCCTAAAACTGAAGAAACCAAAAATAAAAACAAACCAAGCAAGAATATAATTTCTAATATTTCTTGAGATTCTCCTACTCCGATTCTAAAGTAATTAACGCCTAAAAGAATCAATATAGAAGCTACACTAAGAATGAAGTAATTAAACGATTTAGTTCCATAATTTATATTTTGAACATTCCTTAAATCTTCATCTAAAACATTTTTCATAAGCAATTTCCAAAATTAATATCCTCAAAAGTAAGTCTCCTGATTTAAAAATACTCATTATTTTTTGCTACTTGAAATCTGGCGTAAACGCAATATTTTTTTCTGGTCTAACAGGCGATGCGGTTCAGCATAAAGCAATAAAAGGCTAAGGGATCGGAGGTAGACGACTGAAAGGAGTAGTCCCGATACCGATATCAATCGGAATCGGGACCGAAACGCAGTGGAGTACCGCAGCGCCCGACACCTGCCCTCCTTCAGGGCATGGTGATCGCCCCAAAATAAGATTAAAATTTAAAGCTTACGTCCACTTATCTAAGAACTTGGTTACTTGATATTCTGACCACAACATTCCCTCACGATTGTCCCCCGAGAAACCAACATGACCACCATACTTCGGCGCCAACATATGAAAAAGGGAATGCGACTCCGCAATCTTGTCTGGAAAACAAGCTGCCCCTAAAAAGGAATCGTCGCGGGCATTGATCAGCAAAGTGGGAATAGAAACTTGATGTAAAACGGGCTTGCTACTACAGGACTCCCAATAGTGACTAGCGCTGTCAAATCCGTTTACTTTGGCAGTGAACCAATGATCAAATTCGTGGAAATTTTTGGCATTTTGTAATTGAGCATAATCCATATCCGTAGGCAAAATCGATTTTTTAGCTTTCAACTTTGCCCCTAGATTATTTAAGAACCGGCGCATATAAATATAATTTCTTTTCTCCCCAATAGCCTCTGCGCAGGAAGTGAGATCACAGGGTACAGAAATACCAATGCTGGCCTTGATGAGAGGATCTATATCTTCGCCTTGATCACCCGTATACTTTAGTACAATATTTCCACCCAGCGAAAATCCTAGTAATATAATCGACTTGTAATCATAGTGGTGTTGCATAAAATCGATCACCTCTTGAAGGTCATCCGTACTGCCAGAATGATAGGTTTTGAGTAGCCGATTGGTTTCTCCACTACATCCACGCAAATTGACGTTGACCGTGTCAATTTTCATCCTTTGCAGTGCATTTGCCATGCCCATCATATAAGGACGATGAGCGTCCCCTTCTAGACCATGAACCAATATTGCAACTTGATCGCGCTGCCGTAAACAGGTATCTAAATCCATAAAATCACCATCCTTCAATTCAACTCGAAGGCGATGAAATTTGAGCGGCAGCACCTTTCGAAAAACCGCCGTAAAGATGGTATTGAAATGTGCCGATTTGTACAATGCACTAGGCTTAAAATCAGGGGCCGTATTTAGAGGCATAAGTGAACTAGGATCTTAAAATTCTGATTTATAAACAAGTCCATTCTTCATCACAAACTGTACCTGAGTCATCGTATTTACATCCTCCGTAGGGTCACCTTCGACGGCAATAATATCTGCATACTTGCCTACGGTCAATGTCCCTAACTTGTCGATGGTTCCCATGATTTCTGCTGGTACACGCGTCGCAGAAATGATCGTTTCTATGATTGGCATTCCCGCCTCTGACATGTAAATAAACTCTTTGGCGTTTTCCCCATGTGGAAAAACTCCTGCGTCTGTTCCAAAGCAAATCTTCACGCCTCGCTTGTAAGCAGCAGCAAAAGTATCTTGAATTAAAGGGCCGATTTCCAGCGCTTTTGGCACAATAATGTCTGGGAAAAATCCCGGTATTTTAGCTTTCGCTTCGACATACTTTCCAGCAGAAATAGTAGGCACTAAGTACGTCCCTTTTTTGATCATTAAATCCATGACTTCTTCAGTCATTTTTGTCCCATGCTCTATAGTTGTAATTCCTGCTTCTACTGCTCGTCTCATCCCTTCAGCGCCATGTGCATGCGCTGCTGTTACGTAGCCGTATTCCTTGGCAGCCAGTACTATGGCGCTTACCTCTTCGTCCGTAAACTGCGGACCTTGACCATCTTTAGCGACACTCAGCACGCCACCTGTCGCCGTTATTTTTATACAGTCTGCACCATTTTTATAACGCTGCCGCACTGCTTTTCGCGCCTCCTCCGGAGAGTTAATAACGCCTTCTTTGGGGCCAGGATCTCCAAGTAAATCCTTGCGCAATCCATTGGTCGGATCGGCATGCCCGCCTGTAGTGGCAATCGCCTTTTCACAGGTCAAAATTCTAGGCCCATCAATGTGTCCTTTAGCAATGGCGTTGCCAAGCGAAACATTCACGCCAGAGCCACCCAAGTCGCGCACAGAAGTAAAACCCGCCATCAATGTTTTCTTACAATATATAGTCGCTTTTAGCGCAACATCCGCATCGTTCAATCTAAATCCTTCTTCGTATCTCTTTTTACTCGATTGATGCTCTATATGTACATGCATATCGTGCAGCCCGGGCATGACCGTTTGTTTTCTTAAGTCTACCACTGTAGCATCTGTATCCTTGGGCTCAGCGTAGCCAGATAAAATTTCTATAATCATATTATCCTCTACAATAATCGTTTTTTCGGATTGTACTTTTTTATTTTCCGCGGTAATTATTTTGCCACAGTGAAGGTATGTTTTCTGTGCAAATAGACCGTCTAGAAAAACAAATATACAGATCGTAATTAAGAGAATATTTTTCATATTAAAGGAGTTTAGATTTCGGTTTTAATTTTTCTAATTGCGCGAAAAGTTGGATCGTTTCCATGGCTGGTTTCACATCGTGAACACGCAATATTTTAGCCCCTTGCTTAAGTGCTTCAAAGTTCAAAACAGAGGTGCCGTTTAACGCTTCTTTAGCCGTTGTATTTAGCACTTTATAGATCATAGATTTTCTCGACAACCCGGCCAATATCGGCCAGTCCAACATCTTAAAAGTATGCATTTTATCTAGGAGTTCGTAATTGTGCGCAAGCGTTTTTCCAAACCCAAAACCCGGATCTAGAATAACATCTTTTTGCCCCAATTCTACTAGCTGAGCTGCTTTTGCAATGAAATAATCTACTATTTCTAAAGCTACATCATCGTAGCTAGGATCAGTCTGCATATTTTGTGGCGTCCCTTTCATGTGCATCAGTACATAAGGAATATTTCCAAAACCAGCGACCGTCTCAAACATCTTCGCATCCATTTCCCCACCAGAAATATCATTGATCATAGCAGCACCTTCATTAACAACTTTTCGAGCAATATTCGCACGAAAAGTATCCACTGAAATGATCACTTCTGGAAATGTATTCTTGATTAGTTTAATGGCGGGAATTAGGCGTTCTTGCTCCTCATTTTCCGTTACAGTTGCTGAACCTGGCCGAGAAGAAACGGCACCTACATCTATCATTTTGGCACCCTCCGAAAGCATCCGTTCAACTTGCTGCAGCAGCTTACTATCCGAGTTGTACGCGCCCCCATCATAAAAAGAATCAGGCGTAATGTTTAGGATTCCCATCACTACTGGGGAGGACAAATCTACGAGTTGACCAGCACAGTTTAAGGTAAGGTGTGGATTGAACATAACCGCTTTTTAGTTTTATGCCCAAGGTAAGAATTATTCGTAGATCAAAAGTTTAATTCATTCGGGATCATCACGAGCCTAAAGGCATCGTGACCGAGCTGTACGTTATATCATGCTTAAGAAAAAAAGCATGATGCCACTTCCATCTCTTGCTCCTACGCGCGCTGCTTGTCGCGCTTCATACCTACGGTACTTCGCGAAGGAAATTATCTAAGTTAATTCATAATTAACTATAATACATATTTCACTGAAATTGTGTAATTTGCGGCTTAATTCTTAGAAAACAGTTATGTTTGGCAGAAATAATAATCATCAACCTAGGAATGAGCCTCCTTCATTCGTGCGGTCTTTAGTGACCCTCCTAATCGCTGGAGTGTTCTTGTTTTTTGGTTACAACCATTACCAGAAAGTGAGCAGTATAGGAGGCGATGTATTTACCTCAAAGGGTGGTAAATACGAAAAAAGAGACTTCAAGGTAATATACAAAGCGGCTGGTTTTAACTATAAACTAGACGATGAATACACACTAGAGTTGTTAGCCGATCCGACTAACCGTAGAAAAGAATTCAATAATTTTTTATACGAATACAATATGGCTTTGATCAGTCACCTCGGCAAGCGAATGGGCTTTACAGACAGTCTCATGATCAGCGCAAGGGATAGGTATAATGACCATCATGGGTATGTAAAAGATCTTTACTACAAAGATTTTATGCGCTTGAGAACAGGATCGAATAAAGCCACGGATACTTGGTATAGAGAGGATAACACAAAGGCGGTTGCATCATTCAATGAGGTCAGCTCAAAGTATACTTGTTTTATTATTAATCACATTTTGACCAGCATATTAGAAACAAAAGATGGGTACTTGAAAGTGGAAGGTCGAAGCTTAAATGAACCTTGCAGTATCGCCTTAGAAGAAGGCATTGCTCCAATGATAAAGCGCTTGAAAGATCGAGCTGTGATTGATGACTTCAACAGGTCGAGAGGATTGCTTTCCGAAAAAGTGGAGACTACTATTTCCGAACTAGCCACTATAGAAATCCGAGATAAGAAAGGGCTTCAACGCAAATTGCAATCGAAGGTAATGGGCTATAATGTTTCTTCCACAAATATCGATATTTCTGCCATCAGTATTCTCAAGGCAGGTTTTAAATTAGATGAATACTTCGATATCAAAATGTATAGCCAAGGTCAACGCTTAGTGGTAACGCTTCCACAACCGCAGCTACTTTCGCATGAAGTCTACCCGCGCATAGACAAATTGGATGTAGGTTGGATGCGCAGTATTAAAGACGATGATTTTAATAAAAATTTCAATTTGCTGCGGGAAGAATTCCGTAAAGATGCTATCAAAAGCGATATTTTAAATAAGTCAAAAGATAAGGTTCAAGATATACTTGAAATATTGTTGAGCCCACTACTTAGTGATGGTTATAAGATGGAAATACGATTTGAAGGCCCAATACAGACTATTGAAATGCTAAACTGAGCAAATAAGCCAAAAAATGGTACTTTTATCGTCGAAAAGGTTTTGTTTGGCAAGAAATTGGCTTTTAAAATCAATATCCCCAAATCTTCAGAAAAATAAACTTTACGCATAAACTTTACTTATTCAGAAATTAAAATAGTAGGGCGGATAAAAAGTAGTAATGAGTATATTTTTAAAGATTTCAAATTCGATCCTATTTACACTACTCCTAGCGCACGCTGCGTTTTGTCAGGTTTCGGATGTAAATACAACGAATAATGCTAAGCAATCTCTGCAAATAGCTCAAGACTTATTGTCCCAAAACGACAATAGGAGAGCTATAAAGCAACTCAAACATACTATCAAAATCAAGGAGGACTTTGCTATAGCCTATCGATTACTCGGAAAGGCGTATTATGATACAGATCAATTTGAGCTAGCAATAGATGCGCTTGAGCAGTCTTTTGAATTTGACAGGAAGCTATCTCGTGCTGCATTTTTTGAAATAGGTGACGCTTACCTCCGCTTATTTGACACAGAAAAAGCTGAATATTATTTGGGAATTTATCAAGAAATGAAAGACAAGCGGTATGCGAATGCTCAGAAAGAAAGTGGACTAGAGAAAGCTTATGATCTTTACTATCAAGTAAAACTGAACAACTTAGCTTACATTGAAACGCTAGATACAACCCTCAAATCAAACAAAATCATTCCTTTAAGTACAGTGAATTCTAAGGATAACGAGTACCTCCCAAGTCTGAGTAACGATGGACGATATCTATTATTTACTAGAGAAATAGATGAAGAACAGGAAGACATCTTACTGACTGAACGGACAGAAACAGGATGGGGAGAAGAGAATAAAACGGCGATCCAAATCAACACTTCAAAAAACGAAGGCATGGCCAAATTTGAGCCGCACAACAGAACGGTCTACTACGCTGGCTGTCAAAGAAGTGAAGAAAATATTGATTGTGATATTTATGTAAGTGAATTTAACAATGGCAAGTTAGCAACTGAAATTTCTCCTCAGGGAAATCTAAATTCTTCTGCATGGGACTCACAACCATCGGTTACTTGTGATGGCAAAATATTGTATTTCGCTAGTACGCGCGAAGGAGGACTAGGAGGCTCTGATATATGGTTTAGCAAAAAAGATGAGAAAGGTGCGTGGGGCATTCCACTTAATGCTGGTGTCAACATCAATACACCTGGAGATGAGGAGGCTCCATTTGTTGCGAAGGATGGAGAGCATCTATATTTCACATCAAATTATCACCCAGGACAAGGTGAAGGCGATTTTTTTGTGTCCAAGCACGTTAATGGACACTGGGAACCACCGATAAACTTAGGCTATCCAATAAATTCTCCAGCTAAGGAATTAGGATTATTCGTAACAGATGATACGAAACATGTATACTTTGCCTCCGCACGAGAAGGTGGAAAAGGAGGTTTAGATTTATACTTTTCCGCCATGCCAGAAATCAATCGTCCGAAAAAAGTATTTCCAGTAGTTCTGAAGATAATAGACAAATTTACACGAAAAAGCATTACGGATCAGCAAGTAATAGTTGGCTATGATGACCTTAAGGTAAATTTTCAAAGTAATGAGGAAGGTAATATTTACATGTGCTTAGAAGCAAATAAAGCATACTCCTATCGGATAAGTAGAGACGGTTATAAATTTTATGTAGAGGCACATTTTCTAGAAGAATATATCTTAACTGCAGCGCAGACACTTTATCTGGAGATAGAACCTAAAGTAGAGAAGCCAGCATATGTTGGGGAGGATCGTCATACCAAGACTATTGTACAAGTTTACTTTGACTCTGACTCTTCTAACATTCCAGAAACGGATGTCGAAAAACTTGATCGAATAGCAAGGATTATCAATAAATATGATGACTGGAAGGTGCAAGTCATAGGATTTGCCGATAATATTGGTGATGCCGATTATAACTATTCCTTATCCCAAAAAAGAGCTGATTCCGTAATAGCATATTTATCCTCCAAGTGTACGCAAGAAATTCAACAGAAGGTAGAATCCTCCGCTCAAGGTTCTGCCACAGGTGCTCAAACGGAAGAAGAGAAAAAACAAAGCCGCAGAGTTGATGTAATACTATCTCGTTAAAACCTAGCTTTCATTTGGATTGTTGCTAGCTGCATCTTACTTTTGGTCTTTAGCGATTAAAAAAAAACTCATATAGTGGGAGATACCAATCAAAAGAATATTCCTGCCTCTACTTATAAAGTTTCCAAATCTAAAATTTTATATACTGCTGTAGTATTATGTTTATGCATTTTTGTAGTCAGTAAAATTGGGGCAAAAAAGGATCAAAGTGCAGCCTTACTCTATGCTCAGAAAGAGATAATCGGTAGTTTTCCAATAGTGGAGCCTACCTTAAAATTTGGCTTCGTGCTGGATACTTTTGATGTCCATGAGAGTTCTATAAAAGAAAATGAATTTTTATCTGACATCCTCCTAAAGCACAAGGTGGATTATGTAGATATTGATAAAATTGCTAAAGCAACAAGAGATATCTTTGACGTTAGATCGCTGAGAGCAAACAAACCTTACACCATTCTAAATAGGGATACCACCACCAGAGCAGATTATTTTATTTACGAGCCAAATGCTTATCACTATGTGATTTACAATTTAAAAGATCCTAGTAAATCACATACTGTAAAACGTAAAATTGACAAAGTCATCAAAGAAGCTTCTGGTGTAGTTGATGGATCTCTTTGGAATACAATGAAGGCAAATGGCTTGAGCCAAGAATTAACTTCTAAAATGGAAAAATCAAATCCATTATTAATTACTCCTTTATCATTTAGTTCAATAGTTTGTGTAGACATAAGGAATGAAAATGATATATCTGGAATAAAACAATATTGTCTAAATAATGAGTTAGATTTATTGAATAGATTTAATGTTGATTCTAAGATGATCGAACAAGCTCTTGAAAATTACATCTAAAACATATCATTAAGTAATGCGTCTTCGGGTTCCTACCCAAACAGTAATACCTTCATAATTTATTTTGTGGAGGTATTTTTAATTTATGCTTTTAGTTTAGAAAAAAAGGCGTATATTTGTATTAAGAAGATATAAAGATATGTTCGCTGGTTAATGGGCGGTTTCTGCATCTTGCAGCCGACGTATCAACAGCTTCTGAAGCAATTATATTTTCCTCGTTAGAGTAAGCCAATATTTTGTGGATTTAGGTCTGGACGTATAGAACCAACCTCTGCAACATCAAAAACAATTAAGATATCATTTTACTTTGTGTCATTAGAAGATTCATTCTTCATAAGATGCAGTGACGAATAAGTGAAGTGATAAGCTTAGATGTGGATAGTTCCGACATATTTTTACTCCACTTTTTTCAAGACAAACAACTAAAACATAATGAAATCACCAGCAAAATCAACTGATTTACAAAAAACTATTAGCAATAAAGTAGCTAATATTAATTCAGCAGTAGAAGCTTTTAGATCTAATAGAAAGCAATTAATTCCACAACTTCAAAACCTAAAAAAAGTAGTTTCACTTCCTATAGGAGATGATAATTTTAGAAATAATTGTTTGACTCTAAGCAAAGAAGCAAAGAAAGCTATAACAAACAATAAAGAATTAAGGCTTAATGTTACCAGAGTAATTGA